>Ga0315285_10000468_pt1 | contig 41672 bp, 56 predicted proteins | sample YL17G09_36_MG_FD_203698 | JGI IMG/M metagenome (GOLD analysis project Ga0315285, IMG submission 203698) | Sediment microbial communities from Yellowstone Lake, YNP, Wyoming, USA - YL17G09_36 | ecosystem: Environmental > Aquatic > Freshwater > Lake > Sediment | place: USA: Wyoming | collected...
GAGGGACAATAATTGATCACCCTGTACGGCCGAACAAATTTCTATCTACAAGGTCCGAGCGCAGATGACTCAAACCAAAAAAAAGTAATATTTAATGCGGTTCGCATCCTCAAAGCGAGAGGATATCCTTCCGCGGCAGGTCTTCTCGAAAGATATCCATTCAAATTGTATGAAGGAACGAATGACTTCAACGATGATTTCAATATCCTGTACGCGGAAGTTGATCTGGAAGATTACGAAGAGCTACGAAGGATTTCGGAGGACGCGGAGGGAAGGTTTGCCTTTAACTCGATTGCGTCGACTATTACTGAGATAGGGCCATATGTCCGTGTCATCGCGTGCGAGCTACAGTTGGAACACCCAGAATTACAGTGGAGGCCAGAAACTCGCACCGTTGAACCGACAGGATGGAAACGTGTCGATCGTGGCATCTTTACAGTAAAAGAACAACTTGCGAACGCATCATCAGAGGAAGAGTTTCAAACGATTGGCCTTCTTTGTCGAGAAGTACTGATTTCATTAGCTCAAGCAGTATATAACCCCGCCATCCATGGGTCCATAGATGAGACAACCCCAAGTGAAACCGACGCGTATCGAATGTTAGCTGCTTACATTGCGCAAGAAATGAGTGGAGGAGAAAATGAGGCAGCGCGTCGATTTACAAAGTCATTGTTGGTTTTTGCAAACGCACTTCAGCACAAACGAACTGCGGAATATAGAGATGCGGCATTATGTGTAGAGGCATCCACAAGTTTAGTTAATGCTATCGCGATTATTTCAGGAAGACGCCGTGAATAAATTGTTACGGTCGTGTACGTCGTGGGGTCGGGTCTATTTTCTTAGCATACCGTTTCCCCTCCGGAACACGCGGGACGGGGGGACATGGGGCAGGTCCTGGGGTCGAATTCCTTATTCTTGACAATGCAAGCATTTCCCCAACGATAAGTTCTTTCGGAGAGGTTGAGAGTGATATGTAAGAGCCAACCTCTTCCCGGAGGGTCAGCCTCTGTCCGGTCTTGAAGTTCACGCAGGCTTCAGCTGCTTGGGGGAAGAAGGGGGAAAGAAGGGGAGACATCCCATTTATTCGTATTTGATCCTCATCTTGGGTCTTCCGCGAGGCTTTGATAAAAATGGGATGTGTCCCTGGTCTCGCTAAAAAAACTTCGATCCCTCGGACCCACGGAGACCCTCGTCTTTGAGGACGAAACCGGTTTCACGACCCATCCTCGTCTGGGGATCGGTTGGGCCAAGAGAGGGAAACGGCTTCGTATCCCTACCACCAGCCAACATCGCAAAAGGCTCAATGTCTTCGGTTGGGTGGCCCCTCTGTTGGGTCGAAGAGGCCTCCTGAGGCTGCCTCAAGGAAATCGAGAAGGATTCCTGCGTTGCCTGAAACATCTCTATCAGCGGCTTAAAGGGTATACGATCTGGTTGTATATCGATCGAGCCCGATGGCATCGGGGAGAGGAGGTAGAACTTTTTGTGCAGTCACATATCCGGTTGCACCTGGAGTATCTACCCCCTTATCAACCGAGCCTGAATGTACAAGAACGCCTCTGGCGTCAAGTCCGCTATGAGGCGACTACCAATCGCTGGTTCGAGAGTTTGGATGGGACCTGGGAAGCGATTCAAATGACAGCCCGTTCTTGGACTCCAAGCAAGATAAAACGTTTATGTAATATTAGTTAGTGCGTTCGTATTAGTAATTGTTTCTATTCTTTAGGGTTGGTGGCAGCCGATCAGGGCCCACGTAGCTCAGTTGGCAGAGCGCATCCTTGGTAAGGATGAGGTCACCAGTTCAATTCTGGTCGTGGGCTCCATAGAAAAAAGATGAAGACTAAAGAAGTACGCACAGTTACATTTGGAATCGTGGATTAAAGGAGGGGAGAGCGAGGATGGCCAAACTCAAATTTGAACGCACCAAAGAACACATGAACGTCGGCACCATTGGCCACATCGACCATGGCAAGACGACCCTGACGGCCGCCATCACCAAGTGCCTGCATAATGTGAATCCCAATGTCCAATTTCGCCCCTTCGATAGCATCGACAATGCCCCGGAGGAGAGGGAGCGCGGCATCACCATTGCCATCGCCCACGTGGAGTACGAGACGGGCAAGCGTCACTATGCTCATGTGGATTGCCCCGGCCATGCCGACTACATCAAGAACATGATTACCGGAGCCGCCCAGATGGATGGAGCGATCCTGGTGGTCTCCGCCGCCGATGGTCCCATGCCTCAGACCCGCGAGCATGTCCTCCTGGCCCGCCAGGTGAACGTCCCTTTCATGGTGGTCTATCTCAACAAGGTGGATATGGTGGATGATCCCGAGCTGCTCGAGCTGGTGGAGCTGGAGGTGCGGGAGCTTCTCTCCGTATACAAGTTCCCCGGCGATGAGATTCCCGTCATCCGGGGTTCGGCCCTCAAGGCCCTCGAACATGGCTGTGGGGATCGCAACTGCGAATCCTGCAAGTCCGTCTTCGAGCTCATGGACGCCGTCGACTCCTATTTCCCCCTCCCGAAAAGGGAGATCGACAAGCCCTTCCTTATGCCAGTGGAGGATGTCTTCTCCATCGCCGGTCGGGGCACCGTGGCCACGGGAAGGGTAGAGCGAGGCGTGGTCAAGGTGGGAGGGGAAGTAGAGATTGTGGGCATCCGCGAGACCCAGAAGACGGTGGTCACCGGGGTGGAGATGTTCCGCAAGCTCCTCGACCAGGGCCAGGCGGGGGATAACATCGGGATTCTCCTACGGGGCCTCAAGCGAGAGGAGATCGAGCGCGGCCAGGTAGTGGCCAAGCCGGGCTCCATCACCCCCCACACCAAGTTCAAGGCCGAGGCCTACATCCTGACCAGGGAGGAGGGGGGCCGCCATACGCCCTTCTTCGAGGGCTATCGTCCCCAGTTCTACTTCCGCACCACCGACGTCACCGGCGTTTCCCACCTGCCAGACGGTGTGGAGATGGTGATGCCCGGGGATAATGTCAACCTGACCATTGAGCTCATCACCCCGATCGCCATGGAGAAGGAACTTCGCTTTGCCATCCGTGAGGGAGGCCACACCGTGGGAGCTGGGGTCATCAACGAGATATTGGAGTGAGGCGATGGCAGACCAAAAGATAAGAATTCGGCTAAAGGCTTACGATCATCGAATCTTGGACCAATCGGCGCGGGAGATCGTGAACACGGCCCAGCGCACCGGGGCTCAGGTCTCGGGTCCAATCCCGCTCCCCACCAAGATTCGTCGAATGACCGTGTTGCGGTCGCCTCACATCGACAAGAAATCTCGAGAGCAATTCGAGATCAGGACTCATACGCGGCTGATCGATATCCTGCAACCGACCAACCAGACCGTGGACGATCTCATGAAACTGAATCTTCCTGCGGGGGTCGACGTAGAAATCAAGCTGTAGTTAGGGAGAGAGGATGAGGGCAGCTTGCCCTCAGGGATAAACGAAAGATGGCTATTGGACTCGTTGGCAAGAAAGTCGGTATGACCCAGATCTTCGATGAGGGAGGAAGGGCCTGGCCAGTCACGGTGGTGGAAGCGGGACCCTGTCCCGTGGTGCAGAAGAAGACGAGGGAAAAGGATGGCTATGAGGCTTTGCAGCTGGGCTTCGAGGCCTTGAAAGAGGCGAGGTCCAAGAAGCTGTCCCGTCCCCTGCGCGGCCATTTCGACAAGGTGAAGGTTCCTTGCACCCGGCACCTTCAGGAGATACGGACAGACCGAGGCGAAAATTATTCGGTGGGGCAGACCTTGACCGTTGAAGTATTTCAAGAGGGAGACGCGGTCGAGGTCACCGGAATCTCTAAGGGGAAGGGATTTCAGGGAGGGGTGAAGCGCTGGGGGTACAAGGGTGGCCCCCAGACCCATGGTTCGATGTTTCACCGGGCCCCTGGTTCTATCGGCGCGTCCTCCTTTCCCTCCCGGGTGTTCAAGGGCCATCATATGCCAGGACACATGGGGGCGGAGAGGGTCACTGTCAAAGGGCTGAAGGTTCTCAAGATATTTCCAAAGCATAACCTCCTCCTGGTGACCGGGGCGGTCCCAGGGGCGAACGGCGGAATCATGATCATTAGAAAAAGCGGATAGGAGACCTTGCGGGGAAGAGTTATGCCACAAGTCGCAGTTGTCAACATGGAGAATGAAAAGATAGGCGAGGTAGACCTGTCCAATTCCCTGTTCGGGGTGGAAATGAAGGATCATCTCGTGCACGATGCGATCCTGCAGTTCCTGGCGAATCGTAGGGCGGGAACCGCGTCCACCAAGAATAAGGGGGTAGCCAGAGGGGGGGGGCGAAAGCCGTGGCGTCAAAAGGGCACGGGAAGAGCGCGGGCAGGCTCCATTCGCTCTCCGCTCTGGGTGGGAGGGGGCACTGTTTTTGGCCCCGCACCGCGCAGTTATGCCTATCGTATCCCTAAAAAGGTTCGCAGACACGCCCTGGCCTCCGTTCTCTCGGAGAAAGTAAGGGAGAATGGACTCTTGGTGGTGGAGTCTTTGGAATTTGAGAAGCCCAACGCCAAGGCATTTCTCAAGATGTTGGAGGCGTTGGGGGTCAAGGGGAAGGCCCTGGTGGCCATGAAAGATCCTTCCCCGACCGTACTCAAAGCGGCCAACAATATCCCAGGGGTCAAGGTCGTTCCGGTGGAGGGAATAAATACCTTTGATCTCTGCCTCTATGATACCTTGATCATGACCCGGGATGCCCTCGGTTTCCTGGAGGAGAGTGCCCAGAGATGAGAGACATCTATCGCATCATCAAGCGGCCCTTGATTACCGAGAGAGGGACCCATCTCAAAGATCAACAGAACAAGTACTTCTTCGAGGTGGCAAGATCAGCTAACAAGGTGGAGATAAAGAGGGCGGTCGAGTCGCTTTTTCACGTTCATGTGGCATCCGTCCACACCATTTCCCTCAAGGGAAAAGAAAAGAAGGTGGGCCGGTTCGTGGGCAGAGCCCCCGACTGGAAAAAGGCGGTGGTTACCCTGAAGCCCGGTGACTCCATTGAATTCGTTGAAGGAGCGTAATCGCCGTTTAGGAGAGTGAGGTAAAGCGGTGGCAATCAAGAAATTGAATCCGACATCTCCAGGGAGAAGGTTCCAGAGCGTGTCTACCTTCGAGGAGATCACCCGTCATACTCCAGAAAAAAGCCTTTTGGCCGCTCTCCCCAAGAGCGGGGGGAGAAATTCCCTCGGTCGCATCACCTGTCGCCATCATGGAGGGGGCCACAAGCGGATGTATCGGCTGATCGATTTCCGCCGTGAAAAAATGGGAGTCCCGGCCAAGGTGCTGCAGATTGAATATGACCCGAATCGTTCTGCAAGGATCGGCCTGCTTCAGTATCGAGATGGGGAGAAGAGATACATCCTCGCTCCGCTGGGATTGGCCGTAGGTGATGAGGTGATGTCGGGTGCCGAGGCGGAAATCAAGACGGGAAACGCCTTGCCCTTGCGAAATATTCCGCTCGGTCTAATGCTGCATAATCTGGAGCTGAAGAAAGGTAAGGGTGGGCAACTGGTGCGAGGCGCGGGGGGCTCGGCTCAATTCCTCGCCAAGGAAGGCGATTTTGGCCTGGTGAAACTCCCCTCAGGAGAGGTAAGGAAGATCGATCTGGATTGCATGGCGACGATCGGCCAAGTCGGGAATCTGGACCATGAGAATATCTCGCTGGGAAAAGCGGGTAAGTCTCGCTGGTTGGGCATTCGGCCGAGCGTCCGGGGAGTGGCGATGAATCCCCATGACCACCCCTTGGGCGGGGGAGAGGGCAAATCCTCAGGGGGAAGACACCCCTGCACCCCTTGGGGAAAGCCTACAAAGGGATTTAAGACCAGGAAGAAGCAGCTCCCTTCTGACTCATATATTGTGAAGCGGAGAAAATAGGAGGCGACTTTGTCCCGTTCTCTAAAAAAGGGTCCCCATGTGGACGCCAAGCTGGCAAAGGTGATCGAGGAGATGAATTCCTCGCTCAAGAAGAGGGTAGTCAAGACCTGGGCGAGGTCATCGACCATCGTGCCGGATTGGGTGGGCTACACCTTGGCGATCCATAACGGAAAGAAATTCATCCCCATTTTCATCACCGAGAATATGGTGGGACACCGGCTGGGAGAATTCGCCCCCACCCGGACTTTCCGCGGCCACGGCACCCACACGGCAAGGGCCACGGCCCTCAAATAGGCGGGAGGGCTTTCCACTCGCCCCCAATGGTTGCGGCTTCCCGCTGGAAGTTAGAGCGAACCCGATCAGAGAAGGGCAAAATCTATATCATCCATCGATGAGAGATTAAAGAGGCAATGGGATGGCAGAGGCAAGAGCAATAGGGAGATTCATTCGGATTGCCCCGCGCAAGGCCAGGTTAGTGATCGATATGGTGCGGGGGAGAGGCATCAATGAGGCCCTCTATGCCCTGAAGTATACCCCAAAGCACGCGGCGCGTGTGGTGGAGAAGGTGCTCCGATCGGCCATGGCGAATGCGCAACAGAATCATGGGGTGAAGGACATCGATGTCCTCTTCGTCAAGAAGGCCTATGTCGATAATGGGCCAACTATGAAGAGGTTTCGGCCGAGGGCAATGGGACGGGCTACCCCTATCAAGAAGCGGACCAGCCACCTCACCATTGTCCTAGGGGAGAAGGAAGAGGCGAAGGGGAGTTCGGCCCCTGCGAAGGGACGCCAGCGGTAGACCAGTCATTTCATCCATTACCCGGAGGTAAGACTTGGGCCAGAAAGTTCATCCCTTGGGTTTCAGGTTGGGAGTCAATAAAACTTGGAGCTCCAGGTGGTACGCGGATAAGACCTACGGACAACTGCTGCACGAGGATTTGCGCTTCAAGAAGTTCATCAAACAGAGGCTCTTTCATGCAGGGATCGCCCGCATCGAGATCGAGCGGACAGCAGAACGAGTGAGGGTTTTTATCCATACCGCCCGCCCTGGGATCATCATTGGAAAAAAGGGAGCGGAGGTTGACAAACTGAAGGCCGAGCTCCAGGGAATGACCAGCAAAGAGATCCAATTGGAGATCGTGGAGGTCAGGAAGCCCGAGATGGACGCGCAATTGGTGGCGGAGCAGGTTGCCTCTCAATTGGAGAGGAGGGTCGCCTTTCGGAGGGTCATGCGAAAGGCGGTCACCTCTGCCTTGAGGTTGGGGGCGAAAGGGGTGCGCATTGCATGTGCCGGGCGCTTGGCCGGGGCCGAAATTGCTCGGAGGGAATGGTATCGAGAGGGACGAGTGCCCCTGCATACTCTCCGGGCCGATATCTGCTTTGGGTACGCGGAGTCCTCAACCACCTATGGGATCATTGGCGTTAAGACCTGGATTTACCATGGAGATATCCTGCCCGAGACCGGCATCAGCCAGGAACCCACGGCCAGCGGGGCGAGGGAGTTGCAGGAGGCAAAGAGCAGAAGCCGAAAGGGCCAAGAAGGACGTCCCACCGGAAGAATATGAGAGGCGATGGGGGCTTGTAAATGCTACAGCCAAAACGAGTAAAGTATCGGAAACAGCAGCGAGGGAAGAGGAGAGGGATTGCCCACCGAGGGGCTTCGTTGAGCTTCGGAGACTTCGGACTTCAAGCCCTGGAATCGGCCTGGATCACGGATCGGCAGATTGAGGCGGGCCGAAGGGCCATTACCCATTATGTAAAAAGGGGAGGGAAGGTCTGGATCCGGATTTTCCCTGACAAGCCGATCACTGCCAAGCCTGCCGAGACGCGCATGGGCAAGGGGAAAGGAGCCCCGGAGGGATGGGTAGCCGTGGTGAAACCGGGGAGGATCCTTTACGAGATGGAAGGGGTCACCGAGACGGATGCCAAAGAGGCAATGCGGCTTGCCTCGAGCAAACTGTCCATCGCCACGAAGATCGTGGTCCGTAAGAAGACAGGGGAATAGCGATGAAGGCAAGCCAGTTCCGAGAATTGACGGAAGAGGAGTTGGGGCAGAAGCTCTCCGACCTCAAGGACGATCTCTTTAAGCTTCAGATTCGCCACTCCATCGCCAAATTGGAGAATCCCATAAAGATTCGGGAGGGGAGACGAGAAATCGCTCGCCTGCAGACCGTGATGAAGGAGCTCCAAGCGCTGAAGAAGAAGGAAACGGCGGGCGAAGGGACTCAAATGGAGGCGAGGAAATGACGGGCGAGAGGGTTTACCGCAGGATCGTAGTGGGAAGAGTCTTGAGTGACAAGATGCAGCAGACGGTGGTGGTGGAGATCACTCGCCTGACCAAGCACCAGAGGTACAATAAGTTGGTCAAGAGAATCACCAAGGTGAAGGCGCACGACGAGAAGAACGAATGCCGAGTGGGAGACAAGGTGAGATTAATGGAGACGCGTCCCCTGAGCAAGGAAAAGCAGTGGAGGGTGGTGGAGGTCATAGGACGGGCCGCCATTTGAGGAAGATACCCGGGGAGCGAGACAGATCGTTCTATTTAATTGAAGGTGATCATCCATGATAGGGGTAAGGACCATATTAGAGGTGGCAGACAATTCAGGGGCCAAGAAAGTCTCCTGCATCAAGGTCATTGGGGGATCGGGCAAGAGGTATGCCCGGGTGGGCGATGTCATCGTGGCCAATGTGAAGGAGGCCATCCCTGAAGGAGCCGTGAAGAAGGGAGATGTGGTGCGAGCAGTAGTGGTGAGGACGGCGAAGGAACAAAGGCGAAAAGATGGGTCTTACATCAAGTTCGATCGCAACGCGGCAGTGCTGATTAATGACCAGAATAACCCCATCGGAACTCGGGTATTTGGCCCCGTGGCGCGCGAGCTTCGGGAGAATCAATTCATGAAAATCATCTCGTTAGCCCCTGAGGTGATTTAGCGAGAGGGCAGATCGGGGATGTCAATAGGAATGGATCGGAAGAAGCCAGCCATAAAGAAGAATGATATGGTGATGGTGATCGCGGGCAAGGACAAAGGCAAGAGCGGAAGGGTAATCTCCGTCTTTCCCAAGAAGGACCGTGTCTTAGTCGAAAAGATCAATTTAATCAAACGCCATACTCGACCCCGGGGACAGTCGCATAAGGGAGGTATCGTGGAGAGGGAGTCTCCCCTCCACGCCTCAAATTTGATGGTTTTGTGCAGCAAATGCGACCGTCCGGTGCGCGTGGGAAAACTCAAGCTTCAGGATGGCAGCCGGGTCCGAGTTTGCAGGAAGTGCGGGGAGTCTTTGGATTGAGGAAAATTGGAGCGATTTAGATGCCCAGACTCAAGGACAAGTACAAGAAGGAAATCGTTCCGGCGTTGATGAAGCAGTTCGCTTATCAGAATTTGCTGGAGGCGCCCAAGCTGAGGAAGGTCGTGATCAATATGGGCTTGGGAGAGGCTGTCTCCAACATCAAAGTGATCGATGGTGCAGTCGCCGAATTGGCAGACATCACGGGGCAACGTCCGGTAGTGACCCGCGCCAAGAAGTCAGAGGCGGGTTTCAAACTGCGGACGGGCATGCCGATCGGCTGCAAGGTGACGCTCAGAGGAGATCGAATGTATGAATTCCTGGATCGCCTACTGAATGTCGCGCTGCCCCGAATTCGGGATTTCAGGGGGATACCCGCCAAATCCTTCGATGGCCGTGGCAACTATTCATTGGGCATCCGGGAACAGCTCATATTTCCTGAGATTCGCTACGACAAGGTCGATATGGTGCGGGGGATGGACATTTGCATTGAAACGACTGCCAGATCAGACGAGGAGGCCCAGAAGCTGCTCGAATCCCTGGGCTTTCCATTCAGGAAATAAAGGGGCAAAGGGAAATGGCTCGTAAAGCGTTGGTGCTCAGGAATCAGGGGCCGCTGAAGTATTCTACTCGCCGAATTCATCGCTGCCGCTTGTGCGGTAGGCCGCGGGGCTATCTCCGTAAATTCGAGATGTGCCGGATCTGCTTTCGCATGCTGGCGCTTCGAGGGGAGATCCCGGGGGTTATCAAGGCGAGCTGGTAGGGGAAACAGGCAGGGAAGGGGAGGTTGCCTTCTGCGGGCCCTGCAAGGGAAAGGACGTTGGGGCGATTTGTTCGCTCGCTAATTCCGCTCAAGGCGGCGGAAGAGGCGCTTCTTATGGATTCTCAAAGAGGTAGATAAAATGTCGATGACCGATCCGATTGCCGATATGCTGACCCGGGTGCGGAATGCCAACCAGGCCCTCCATGATAAGGTGGACATGCCCTCTTCCAAGCTGAAGCTGGAGATTGCCAAGATTTTGAAGGAGGAGGGCTTTCTCAAGAACTTCAAGTTGATCGACGATAAGAAACAGGACATCCTACGCATTTACCTGAAGTATGGACCGGGCAATCAGAGGATCCTCATGAACTTGGACAGGGTTTCCCGCCCCGGATTGCGCGTCTATGCCAACAAGAGGAGAATGGCCAGGACCAGAAGAGGATTGGGCGTCAGGATCCTCTCTACCTCTAAGGGCGTGATGACCGACAAGCAGGCTGAGGAGATGGGCGTGGGCGGGGAAATCATCTGCCATATTCAGTAGCCAAAGCAAAGGGGATCGGAAAAAGTGTCCAGAATAGGAAAAGCACCCATCGTCATCCCCCCCCAGACAAAGGTGGAGGTCGCCAACAGTACGGTATCCGTGGCGGGCATCAAGGGAGAACTCCACCTGCAACTTTATTCCGGGATCGGGATCAAGGTGGAGGAAGGCAAGATTTGGGTTACCCGACCTTCGGATGAGAAGATGTACAAGGCTCTTCATGGGCTGTCTCGTGCGCTTTTGGCCAACATGGTGCATGGAGTTACCAAGGGATTTGAAAAGCGACTGGAGCTGATAGGCCTGGGCTTCCGCGCTCAGGTGCAGGGGCAAATGCTGACCCTGAGCCTGGGATTCTCTCATCCCATCGAATACCCCGTGCCTCCTGACGTGAAGATCGAGGCGGAGAGCCCTACTTCTCTGATTGTCTCGGGCATCGACAAACAAAGGGTGGGGCAAGTGGCGGCGCAGATTCGGGGCTACAGGAAACCGGAGCCTTATAAAGGCAAAGGGGTCAAATACCAAGGCGAACACATCCGTCGCAAGGCGGGCAAGACCGGGGCCTGATTTTCGGGGAGAACCGGGCGAGAAAGCTGAGGAGAAGGATTGAAGAGAGTCGAGCTAAAAAGGGAAGCAAGGCTTAAACGGCACCTGCGGGTCAGGAAGAAGGTCAAGGGCACCCAGGAGCGCCCGAGGCTCAGCCTATTCAAGAGCGCTCGTCATATCTATGCCCAGGTTATTGATGATGAAGCCGGCCGCACCCTGGTTGCTGCCTCCAGCCTCTCTCTCCAAATGCTGCAGGGGGGGAAGGTGGGGGATAAGAAGGAGAGGGCGAAGGCGGTGGGCAAGATGGTGGCAGAGGCCGCAATGAAGGCGGATGTCAGGAAAGTGGTCTTGGATCGCGGAGGTTATCGGTACCATGGCCGGGTGAAGGCCCTGGCCGATAGTGCTCGTGAGGCGGGACTGGAATTTTGAGGAAGACACCTTTAAGCGGAGGTTGCGGTTGGAGAGAATAAACCCCAATGGTCTCGAGCTGGTAGATCGCGTTGTTTATATCAACCGCGTGGCGAAGGTAGTAAAGGGAGGCCGGCGTTTCAGTTTTAGTGCGCTGGTGGTGGTAGGGGACAAGAACGGAATCGTGGGGAGTGGCCTGGGTAAGGCCACCGAGGTTCCGGAAGCCATTCGGAAGGGCATCGAAATCGCCAAGAAGAATCTGGTCCGGGTTTCCCTGGCGGATAACACTATCCCCCACCCGGTCCTCGGCAAGTTCGGGTCAGGGAAGGTGGTGCTGAGGCCTGCATCAGAAGGGACGGGAGTGGTTGCCGGGGGACCGGTTCGAGCCGTCTTGGAATCGGTAGGGGTGAGGGATGTCCTCTCCAAAGTCTTGGGCTCCAACAACCCGCATAATGTAGTCAAAGCCACCCTGCAGGGGCTGTTGAGCCTCAGGGTTCCCTCCGAGGTGGCCCAGCTCCGCGGCGGCAAAGGGAGCAGCGAGAAGGTGGGCCAGGGAAAAGAAAGAGGGGAGTAGACTGTGGAACAGGGTCGTTTGAAGATCAGGCTTCGTCGGAGCCGTATTGGAGTGAAGGAAAAGCAACTGAGAGTCCTGGATGGCCTGGGATTGCATCGGGTCAATCAAGTGGTGGTCAGAGAGGATCGGCCGGAAACAAGGGGGATGATCTTTAAGGTCTCCCACCTGGTGGAGGTGGATCCATCCTAAGTTACTCTGTGAGTCGATAGGAATAGGAAAGAGAGCAATGGTCAAGATCCATGAGTTGAAGTCCGCAGAGGGCGCGAGAAGGGAAAGGAAAAGGAGAGGAAGAGGGCCTGGATCGGGCCACGGCCAGACCTCGGGCCGCGGGGACAAGGGCCAAAAGTCCAGATCCGGAGGACATATCCAGCCTTGGTTTGAGGGGGGCCAGCTCCCCTTGCATCGCCGCGTCCCCAAGCGGGGTTTCACCAATATCTTTCGCGTGGAATACGCCATCATCAACTTAAAGGACCTTTCCCGCTTTGCGGCGGGGGCCTCCCTCTCACCGGAGCTTCTCTGGGAACAAGGGATGATCAAACATCCGCACGACCTGGTTAAGATCCTGGGCGAAGGGGAGATCTCTGGAGCACTGCACATCTCCGCGCACAAATTCTCTCGCTCTGCGCGGCAGAAGATTGAAGCCGCTGGCGGCAAGGCAGAGGTAATCCAAGGATGATAGAGAGCTTTGCCAATATCTTTAAGGTTCCGGAGCTGAAGAAGCGGATCATCTTTACCGCCTTGCTCCTGGTGGTCTACCGGGTGGGGGCCCATGTTCCTACCCCGGGGATTGACGCCCATGCCCTGGCCTCTTTCTTCAATCAGGTGGGAGGGACCCTCCTTGGCTTCTTCGACCTCTTCTCGGGCGGGGCCTTGCGTCGTCTCTCCATCTTTGCCCTGGGGATCATGCCCTACATCAGTGCCTCCATTATCCTTCAGCTCCTGGCCGTAGTAGTTCCTTACCTGGAACGCCTCAGCAAAGAAGGGGAGCAAGGAAGGAAGAAGATCGTCCAGTATACCCGTTACGGAACCGTGGTGCTGAGCGCCGTTCAGGCGATGGGCATCGCAATTGGCCTGGAGAGTATGAGAAGCCCGGCTGGGGATGCGGTGGTTCTCAATCCGGGTTGGCCTTTCCGTTTGATGACCCTCATCACGCTCACTGCGGGGACTGCCTTCATCATGTGGCTGGGTGAGCAGATCACGGAGAGGGGGATTGGAAACGGCATCTCGCTGATCATCTTCGTGGGGATTGTGGTGCGCTTGCCCGAGGCGATCATCAACTCCTGGAGGCTGATCTCTTCCGGGGAGTTAAATCTGTTGATCTTCCTCGGACTGATCGTGGTCATGGTGCTGGTGGTGGCAGGCACGATCGTCATGACCCTGGGCCAAAGGAAGATCCCAGTCCAGTATGCAAAGAGGGTGGTAGGAAGACGCGTTTACGGAGGGCAGACCACCCATCTTCCGCTCCGGGTTAACACCGCCGGGGTCATTCCGGTCATCTTTGCCTCCTCGATCATCATGTTTCCCGCGACCATTGCCAAATTTATTCACCATCCCTGGATGCAGTATGCTGCCGATGCCCTGTCTCCCGCGATGCCGATTTACACCATTCTCTATGTGGCCTCGATCATCTTCTTTACCTATTTTTATACGGCGATTGTGTTCAATCCGGTGGATGTGGCCGATAATTTGAAGAAGTATGGGGGGTTTATCCCGGGAATCCGCCCCGGGGCCAAGACCGCCGAATATATCGACAGGGTCCTGACCCGCATTACGCTGGCCGGCTCCATCTTTCTGGCAGCGATCTCCGTGTTTCCGGAGTTCATGATTAAATGGATGAATGTCCCCTTCTACTTCGGAGGGACCTCCCTCCTGATCGTGGTTGGGGTCGCCCTGGACACGGTGCAACAGATCGAATCCCATCTCCTGATGAGGCACTACGAAGGTTTTTTGAAGAAGGGGAGAGTGAAGGGCCGCTTTACCTAAGATAGAAGTCTCGCCGGCGCCAATCCCCTTGGCAAGCATGGGGGTGAGCAAACCACATCGTGATCCAGGAAATCCTGGCAATTGAAGATTTCCTACAGCTTGCTGGGCGGGAACTTCAATGGGGATCGGGCATGCGTCTGATCTTGTTAGGGCCTCCAGGGGCTGGCAAGGGGACTCAGGCACGAATGATCGAAAGGGAGTATCGGATTCCGCAGATTTCCACCGGAGACATCCTGCGGGAGGAAGTGGCGGTGGATACCCTCCTGGGTAGAGCGGCGAAATCCTTTATGGGACAGGGATCATTGGTCCCCGATGAGGTCATGATCGAGATCGTCAAGGAGCGGCTCTCCGGTCCGGAATACGCATCAGGTTACATTTTGGATGGGTTTCCCCGAACGGTGGCCCAGGCGGAGGCCTTAGATCGGTCCCTTGCGCTCGAGGGGTCGGGGATCGATTTGGTGTTGAGTCTGGAGTTGGACGAGGAGGAGTTGGTGCAGCGGATGGCGGAGCGGAGAGTCTGCGAGAGGTGTGGAGAGGTCTTTCATCTTCGGTTCCACCCCCCCCGCATCCCGGGCCAGTGCGATTCCTGTGGTGGCCCATTGGTTCAACGAGACGACGACCGCGAGGAGACCATCCGGAGACGCCTGTCGGTTTACCGGGCAGAGACGGCCCCTCTAATTAGCTATTATCGGCGAGGGGGAAGATTGCAGGAGGTTTCTGGAAGCGGAGCGATCCCCACGGTGAAGCGGAGGATTGATCAGGCCCTAAAGGAACGGTTCGGGACTTAGGGTATGATTTTTCTCAAATCCCCTTGGGAGATAGACCAGCTTCGGGTCAGTAATCGCATTGCGGCAGAGGCACTGGCGGAGCTGAAGAAGCTGATCCAGCCCGGGGTGAAAACTTCCGAACTCGATCGGTTTGCCGAGGCCTTGGTGAGGGGAAAGGGAGCGAAGCCGGCCTTTAAAGGATACAATGACTATCCCAATACCCTGTGTACTTCCATCAATGAGGCTGTCGTTCACGGCATTCCCTCAGCCCGGGAATTACGGGAAGGGGACATTATCAGCTTGGACATCGGTACCATCTTTGCCGGATACTATGGGGATGCGGCAGTCACCCTTCCGGTGGGAAGGGTCTCCCGGGAGGCGGAAAGGCTGTTGCAGGTGACGCACGCTGCCCTCGACTTGGCTATCTCCAAGGCGAAGCCGGGCAATCGGTTGTCGGACATTTCCCACGCCATTCAAGAGTACGTCGAAGATCATGATATGTGCGTGGTAAAGGCCTTCGTGGGCCACGGAATCGGGAAGGCCTTGCATGAAGAACCTCAAATTCCCAACTTTGGCAGTCCCGGGAAAGGCCCCATTTTGAGACCTGGAATGGTGCTTGCGCTTGAACCCATGGTCAACCTGGGGACCTCAGAGGTGGTGCTCTTAGAAGATAAGTGGACGGCGATCAGCAAAGATCGTTCCCTTTCGGCGCATTTCGAGCATACGGTGGCGATAACGGAAGAGGGTAACGAGGTCTTGACCTCCCTGGATGGCCCGTGAGGCAGGAAGGATAGGGATGGCAAAGGAAGAGGGCATTGAAGTAGAGGGAACGGTCATTGAACCCTTACCCAACGCCATGTTTCGGGTGGAGTTGGAGAACGGCCACAGGGTATTGGCTCATATTTCCGGGAAAATGAGGATGCATTTTATCCGTATCTTGCCAGGGGACAAGGTGACCGTGGAGCTTTCCCCTTACGATCTGACCCGGGGCCGCATCATTTACCGTTACAAATAGAGCCTCACAAGGGAGGCATAGAGAATATGAAAGTACGGGCATCGGTGAAGGTCAGGTGTGAGAAGTGCAAACTGATTCGTCGCAAGCGGATACTGCGGGTCGTGTGTGAAAACCCTCGCCATAAACAGCGACAGGGATAATTCATTAGACGGCAAAGTGACTCGTTTGGTGGTCGCAAGCCCCGGTCCTCCACAACGGAGGGTGGGCGCGTCCTCTCCCCGGGGAGGGGCAAACAGGGAAGGGGTGCGGATTGGCTAGGATAGCGGGAGTAGATTTGCCGAGGGAAAAGAGATTGGAGGTAGCCCTCACCTATATCTATGGGATAGGACTGCCCAGCTCCAAGAAGATCTTGTCAGAGGCGAAGGTTTCCCCGGATGTCCGGGTGAAGGACATGACCGAGGAGGAAGTAGCCCACATCAGGGGCGTGCTGGAGGGACAGTTCACGGTGGAAGGGGATCTGAAGCGTGAGATCTCCGGAAACATCAAGAGGCTGATGGACATTGGGGTCTATCGGGGATTGAGGCACCGTCGTTCCCTTCCAGTTCGAGGGCAGCGGACCAGCACCAATGCGCGAACCAGAAAGGGTCCCCGCAGGACGGTAGGGGCCAAGAGAAAGAAGACCTAAACCGAGGAGACTGATTCTATGGCACAGACAAAGAAGAAGGCCACCAGGGGGAGAGGGAAAAAGGAATTCAAGAATATCACCCATGGGGTTGCCTGCATTCAATCCACCTTCAATAATACCATCGTTACCATCGCGGACCTCAATGGCAATGTGATAACCTGGGCGAGCGCCGGTAGCCTGGGATTTAAGGGTTCTCGGAAGAGCACACCCTTTGCGGCCCAAATGGCAGCCGAGCAGTGTGCCCGGAAGGCAATCTCCTACGGCATGAAAGAAGTGAAGGTGATGGTGAAAGGACCGGGATCGGGCAGAGAGGCTGCCCTACGGTCGCTGCAAGCGGTGGGGCTGGAGATAGCGGCCATTAAAGATGTGACGCCGATCCCTCATAATGGCTGCCGGCCGCCCAAGCGTAGAAGGGTTTGATGGTCTGGGGGAAGTCTGATCCTCCTTTATGGCTGCAGAAGAGGGGAGAGGGAAATGAAGGCTTTAACTCTGGGAGCGAAATAAGTGGCTAGATACTTGAATTCAGTCTGCAAGATATGTCGCAGGGAAGGAAGCAAGCTCTTCCTGAAGGGGGATCGCTGTCTGAGCAGCAAATGTGCCATCGAGAAACGGGCCTACGCCCCCGGGGAGCATGGTCAGCGTCAGCGGAGGACCAAAGCGACCAATTACTCTATTCAGCTTCGCGAAAAGCAGAAGATGAAAAGGTCCTATGGGATAATGGAAAAGCAATTTCGTGGCTACTTCCAAAAGGCCGAGCGGCTTCGGGGATTGCCGGGAGAGAACCTGATTTGCCTCGTCGAGCGCCGCCTCGACAACATCGCCTACCGTTTGGGCTTTGCCACCTCTCGGGCTGAGGCTAGGCAGATGGTGCGGCATGGGCACTTCACCTTAAACGGCCGCCCGGTCAACATCCCCTCCATCCTGTTGCGAGCGGGAGACGCGGTGGCAGTCAAGGAGGCGAGCCGGGAACTTCTGGTGATTAAAGGCGCCCTGGAATCGGCGAAGCGTCGCACCCTTCCAAGCTGGCTTGAATTCGACGCCTCACAGCTTGTGGGAAAGGTGAAGTCGCTGCCCAACCGCGAGGAGGTCTCCCTGCCTATCCAGGATCAGTTGATTGTGGCCATTTACTCCAAGTAGTGTTGAGGGCTCTATGTTCCAGAATTTTAAAGGATTTCAAAAGCCGAAGAGGTTAGAGTACGAGACGGAGACCCTGACTCCCACTTACGGGAGGTTCTTTGCCGAACCCTTCGAGAGGGGGTTCGGGTTGACGATCGGGAACTCCCTGCGCAGGGTTCTCCTTTCGTCGATCGAGGGGGCCGCCGTCACTTCCATCCGTATCCCGGGGGTGCTCCATGAATTCTCCACTATCCCCGGACTCAAAGAGGATGTGACGGATATCATCCTCAATGTCAAGGGGCTCCGGTTAAAGATGAAGGTGAATCATCCCAAGACCCTTTACCTGAAGGCTACTAAGGCGGGGCCGGTAAAGGCGGGCGATATCGTTCCTGATGCCGATGTTGAGATTCTGAATCCGGAACTGCATATTGCCACCCTGGACCACCATGCCAAATTGGAGATCGAGCTGGAGGCGGGCCGCGGGCGGGGATATGTATCGGCGGAAAGGAACAAGAAAGAGGGCCAGGCCATCGATGTCATACCCATCGATTCGCTCTTCTCGCCGGTCAGGAAGGTGAATTATCAGATCGAGGATACCCGAGTGGGGCAGGCCACTGATTATAATCGACTCATCCTGGAGGTCTGGACCGACGGCAGCATCCTGCCCCAGGACGCAGTCGCCTATGCCGCCAAGATCCTTAAGGACCATTTGACGATCTTCATCAATTTTGAAGAGGAGCCGGAGGCGCAGGAGGAAGTCGCTGATACCGCTCTGGACCAGATCTGGGAGAACCTGAATCGGAGCGTGGATGAGTTGGAGCTATCCGTGCGGTCGGCCAATTGCCTCAAGAATTCCAATATCCGCTATATCAGGGATCTGGTGGTCAAGACCGAAGCGGAGATGCTCAAGACCAAGAACTTTGGCCGCAAATCCTTGATGGAGATAAAAGAGATCCTGGCCAAGATGAATCTGTCGCTGGGAATGAAATTAGAGGATTTGGGTCCGGCCCTGGCTCCCAAAGGTAAAGGGGAGAAGTAATCCCTTTTCCCCCTGTCCCCCTGCGCATCGGGCCGGAAGCTAAGGAGAATATGGATTATGCGCCATCAGAAGGCAGGAAGGAAACTGGGCAGGACGAGTTCGCATCGGCAGGCCCTGCTCCGCAACCTGGTGACGGCCTTGCTATTGCATGAGAGGATCATTACCACCGAAGCCAAGGCGAAAGAGCTGCGGAGGATTGCGGAGCGAATGATCACCCTGGCCAAGAGGGAGGATCTACACGCGCGGCGCCAGGCCTCCCAGATCATTATGGATGAAAACGTCTTGAGGAAGCTATTCGACAGCCTGGGGGCGAGATTCTCCCAGCGAGCGGGCGGCTACACCCGCATCACCAAGCTCGCCTATCGGGCTGGGGATGGGGCGCCACTCGCGGTCATCGAATTGCTGGACCAGGTGAAGGAGAAGGAAGAGTCTTCGATCAAGGCAAAGGTCAAGAAAGCCCTGCGAAGGCCGGGCGCAAAGCGAAAGGGCAAGCAGCAAGAGCCAGAGGCGAAGGGAAAAGAGGCGAAGGGAAAAGAGGCGAAGGGAAAAGAGGCGAAGGGAAAAGAGGCGAAGGGAAAAGAGGCGAAGGAGAGATCCCCTAAGGGAAGGAAGAAGGCGATCCCAGCGAAGGGGAAAATGAGGCAGGCCGTTTCCGGGGGGGGATCTTCCCCCAGTGAGGCAGGGCCATCCTCCACCTAACCCTCGGAATCTGAGCGTCGGTTTCTGAACCATGCCTTCCTCAGGGGTCCAAGAGCCCTCGGGGAAGGCATTTTTGTTTTTGATCTGGAGTTGGGCCCGCCGACCATACCCCTTCCTTCCTTCCTTCCTTCCTTCCTTCCTTCCTTCCTTCCTTCCTTCCTGTTCAAGAGCGCCCTAAAAAATCGTTGTCCATTTGGAAGAAAAGGGTTACATTATCTCCAAACTCCCAAGATCTAATGGGTCCTCTGAGGGAGGAGGTGAAGAGGATGAGCGAGGAGAGGATTGGCGAGATCTCCAAATACTTCGCAAAGGTGGGGGTCGCGGGCATCCAGATTGAGCAGGGATCCTTGAGCCGGGGAGAGACGATCCACGTCGTGGGCCACACCACCGACTTCACCCAGGTGGTGGACTCGATCCAGCTCGAAAATCAGGCGATCGAGAAGGCAACGCCCGGTCAGCTGGTAGGGATCAAGGTGAGGGATCGGGTCAGGGAGAAGGATGCGGTGTTCAAGGTAACCGGGTAGGACGATGGAGAGAGAAGGCGGATCTTCCGAGGAGCTCCGGGCCGAGGAGAGGAAGGTGAGGGAGGTCCAGGTCCTGTCCGATCTGGTGGTGAGCCTCCTCATCGGAAGCAACTTCACCCTCTACGAATGCTTGCTGCTCCTGAAGGCGGCGAAGAGATTCGCTTTGAGTCGGTTTCCGGACAAGGAAGAGACTTACGAGCTGATCTATGGATCGCGCTTTAGGAGGGTGCTAAGAGAGCGCATGGGCTTCTCCTCCGAGAGGAATTGAGGCTCTCTCCCTCGGCTGCCCAAGGTCACCCCTCTTTTACTCACCATGGACATACCCCGCGATCTCTTGCAGGAGAGGGCTGCAAAAGCCCTGAGGTCTTTGCAGGATTGCACCCTCTGCCCTCGGCATTGCCGGGTCAATCGTCTGGAGGGAGAGCTCGGGTACTGCCAGATCGGAAGCAAGGCCAAGGTCTCCAGTTACGGGCCCCATTTTGGTGAAGAACCCCCGTTGGTGGGGCGCTATGGGTCCGGCACCATCTTCTTCGCCCGCTGCAACTTGGGTTGCCTTTTCTGCCAAAACTACGAGATCAGCCAGCGCGGAGAGGGTGAGACGGTTGAGGAAGAGGACCTAGCAGCGATGATGCTGTCCCTCCAAGCCGGAGGGTGCCATAATATCAACTTGGTCACCCCCACCCACGTCGTCCCTCAAATCCTGGGAGCGCTTACCCTGGCAAGAGAGAGGGGCCTTCGCCTGCCCCTGGTTTACAACTGCGGTGGCTATGAATCCCTGCTCACCTTGGAGATCTTGGCGGGGGTCATCGATATCTACATGCCCGACGCCAAATACGCCTCCGAGGAGGTTGCGCAGGAGCTGTCGGACGCCCCCGATTATCCACGCGTCATGAGGGAGGCCTTGAAAGAGATGCACCGCCAGGTGGGAGATCTGCGCTGCGACGCCCGGGGGGTGGCGGTAAAGGGTCTTCTGGTGCGACATCTGGTGCTGCCTCATGGCCTGGCAGGGACCCGAGAGATCATGCGCTTCTTGGCCCAGGAGATCTCGCCCGACACCTATGTGAACATCATGGATCAGTATCGCCCTGCCTTCAAGGCCCCTTATGATTCAAGGGTCAACCGTCGCACCGCCCCTGCCGAGTTTGAAGAAGCGATTGCCACCGCCCTTCAGGAGGGACTGCACCAGGGGTTCTGAGATCATGAAGAAAATCGCTTCCTATCGCTTCGGCCAGGTCGAGATCGAAGGGAAGGCCTATCGCTCAGATCTGATCATCTATCCTGACCGCATCGATGACCATTGGTGGAGGAAAGAAGGGCATTCCCTGCAAGTTGAAGACCTGGCGGAGGTGGTGGCTGCCCAGCCCGAGGTCCTGGTGGTGGGGACTGGCCGATTTGGGATGATGCGCATCCCCCAGGAAACCAGAGACTATCTGTCCTCCTTAGGCATTGAGCTGATCGCGGAGGACACGGACAGGGCCTGCCGGACTCTCGACCGGCTTGCTCCAGAGAGACGAGTGGTAGCGGCCTTGCACCTGACCTGCTGATAGGAGAAAGGGGATGGCATCTTTCCCTGGGCAAAGCGCCTTGCACCACGCGCGGTCTCTCTCCTTTCCCCGCAAGACTGGAAGTGCGGGCTGGCACAAGTCCCGAGACTACATCGTGGCCGAGTTGCAGAAACTGGGATATGCCGTATTGGGGGAGAAATTTCCCATCCAGGCAGATCCCTCGCTTTTCAACAGAGGGCTCATCACCTTCACCCTGCTCCTCCTGGTGGTTTCTTACCTGGTCAGCAAGGGCTCCCCTTTGCTGGCTGCCCTACTGATGTTCCTCCCCCCCTTTGCCGTCGCCACTGCCAGCCTGGCTTGGAATGCCTGGATTTCCTCGGGAAAGCTGCGACTCAAGCCCCGGGCCTTTCCCGGCGTCAATTTGGTGGCCGATCTGCCGCCCCAGGGTGAAAGCCAGGGCCGGGTCCTCCTGGTGGCCCATTACGATTCGAAGGGCCAAAGCCTCTCCCTGCCCGAGCGATCCCTCCTCCTCCTCTGCCTGGTCCTTCTCTGCCTGATCGTGGCCCTGCTCTACCTCTCGGCCTCGCATGTAGGCCTGGCGCCCTTTCCCCCGCCCTCTCGCAAGCAGATGGCCTTCCTCTCTGCAGTGGCTGCCCTGTGCGCCTTGATGATCTATCGGAACAAGACCTTCGACACCTCCCCCGGGGCCCTCGATGATGCCTCAGGGGTAGGGGTACTGCTAACCTTAGCCGAGGCCATGAAAGAGGAGCCCCCCACGCGGACCAGGGTAACCTTCCTCTTCACCGACGCCGAGGAAGAAGGGCTGCTGGGGGCCTGGTCCTACCTGAAGTCCCATCCCGGAGAGCTTTCCCTCAGTGATACCTACATCCTAAATCTGGAGGGGATCGGGTTGGAGGGGAGGCTCCTGTTCCTGGGGAAGTGGGGGTCAGAGTTGGCCGCCCGAATCCTCCGGCTGGCAAAGGGACGGGGCATCCCGCTGCGGCCATGTCCTTTCCTGCCCGGGGTGCTGATGGATCATCTCCCCTTCCGCTGGCAGGGGCTGCAGGCGGCTACTCTCTTCTGCCTCTCCTTCAAAAGCTTCTACATCCACACGCCCAAGGATCGGCCGGATCTGCTGGAAGAGGGGGGGCTGAGGGAGGCGGGAGAGTTGGCCCTCTCTTTCATTCGGGAGATCGACCAGGCCCAACCTGCTCTCAGGGGCGGGGAGGCGGGAAGGGAAGGGGTTGGATTTTGAGGAATTCGGAGATCACCAAGACCTTTTACGAGATGGCCGACCTCTTGGAGATCAAGGGGGAAAACCCCTTCAAGGTCAGGGCCTATCAAAGGGCGGCGCAGAACATCGAAAGCCTGGCCGAAGAGCTGTCGGAGATCGCAGATCGGGGGGAGCTGGAGGGGATCCCCGGCATCGGGAAGGACCTGGCCCAGAAGATCTCCGAGATGATCCAGACCAATCGATTGGAGGCCTTTGAGGTTCTCAAACAGGAGATCCCGGAGGGCCTCCTGGAGCTGGTGAGCATCCCTGGATTGGGCCCCAAGAAGACCAAGGTGCTCTACGACCAGATGGGGATCAAGAGCATCCAGGGGCTGGAGGAGGCGGCGAGGGGGGATCGGCTCAGAGATTTGCCCGGGTTCGGATTGAAGACCGAGCAGAACCTGCTGGCGGGCATCGAATTGGTGCGCAGGGGCCGGGAACGGATGCTGCTGGGCAGGGCCCTCCCCCTCGCCCAGGCGATGATGACCGGCCTCAAGGCGATGCCCGAGGTGGACCAGATCAGCGAGGCAGGGAGCCTGCGGCGGCGGCGGGAGACCATCCGGGACATTGACCTCCTCATCACCTCTTCCGATCCCGAGAGGGTGATGGAGGCCTTTACCTCGTTGTCGCCGGTGGAGGAGGTCCTGGCCAGAGGGAGCACCAAGGCCTCAGTGCGCACCCACGAGGGGATCCAGGTGGATCTGCGGGTGGTGGAGCCGGATACCTACGGGGCGGCCCTGGCCTATTTTACCGGATCCAAGGCTCACAACATCCGCTTGCGGGAGATGGCCAATCGGGCAGGGTTAAAGGTTTCCGAATACGGGGTCTTCCGGGAGAAGGATCAGGCGCGGGTGGCGGGGAGGACGGAAGAGGAGGTCTATCGAACCCTCGGTCTGCCCTACATCCCGCCGGAGTTGCGGGAAGATCGAGGGGAGATCGAGGCGGCCCTGGCGGGCCGACTTCCTCATCTGGTGGAGCTGACAGAGATACGGGGGGATCTTCACTGCCACAGCCAATGGAGCGACGGGGGCCACCCCATTAAAGAGGTGGCGGAGGCCGCCCGCAAAAGGGGATACGCCTATCTTGCCATCACCGACCATTCCCAGTCTCTGGGTATTGCCCGGGGGCTTTCCCCGGAGTCCTTGGAGAAGCAGTTGCGGGAGATTGCCCTCCTGAATCAGCAGGTGAAGGGTTTCTACATCCTCTCCGGCACCGAGGTCGATATCCGCAAGGATGGCTCCCTGGATCTTCCGGATGAGATCCTCTCTCGCTTGGAGGTGGTGGTGGCCTCGGTGCATTCCTCTTTCAAGCAGGGCCGGGAGACCATGACCGCCCGCATCATCCGGGCCATGCAGAATCCCTATGTGACCATCCTGGGACACCCCACCGGCAGGCTCTTAGGTGAGCGGGAGGCCTATGAGATCGACCTGGATCAGGTGATCAGGGCGGCGCGCGACACCGGGACCTGTCTGGAGATCAACGCCTTCCCCCAGCGCCTGGACCTCGATGATATCCACTGCAAGCGGGCCAGGGAGCTGGGGGTGATGATGGCCATCGGAACCGATGCCCACACCAACAGTCAGATGGAGACCATGGCCCTGGGGCTGGCGGTGGCGAGGAGGGGGTGGCTGGAGAGGAATGATCTGCTGAATACGATGAGCCGGGACGATCTGCTCCCCCGCCTGTGGGCCAAGAGGAATGGGAGGAGAAGGACGTGAAGGGGAAGCCGGGCCGTGCGGTGAGAAGGGATCGGGCATGGGATGGGCGATGGGAAGGCCGCAGGTGCCTGTCCCCAAAAAGGAGGGAGGTGCGATTGTGTCCACGAAGGCCTATATCTTGATCGATGTGATGGTGGGCCGAACCAAGGAGGTCTTGAAGGCCCTGGTCGGCATGGGGGGGGTCAAGTCGGTCGATGCGGTCACTGGCCCTCACGACCTCATCGCCATGGTGGAGGGAGAGGACTTGAAAAGCCTGGGCGAGGTGGTTCTCTCTCAGATCCGGGGGGTCAAGGGGGTGATCCGCACCTTGACCTGCATGGTGATTGAGGTCGATTGAGCCGTGGGGGTGAAGAATCTATTGCTGACCGGCAAGCCCGGGGTGGGAAAGACCACCATTGTGCGGGCCGTCCTGAGCTCACTGAAAGTGGAGGCAGGGGGCTTCTTCACCCAGGAGATCCGGGAGGAGGGCCAGCGGGTTGGTTTTCAGCTCTGTGAGTTGGGGGGAAAGGAGGGCCTTCTGGCCCACGCCTCCCTCGCAAGCCCCCACCGGGTAGGGCGATACGGGGTGCAGATCGAGACCATGGAAGAGATCGCCCTCCCTGCCCTGCGCAAGGCCATTGCCGGCAAGGATCTGGTGGTCATCGATGAGATCGGGCGAATGGAGCTTTTTTGTCCGGCCTTTCTGGAGGCGATTCTCTTGGCCCTGGAATCCCCCAAGCCGGTCCTGGGTGTGTTGCAGGAGCGCGCCTCTCCCCTCTCCCAAAGGATCAAGCGGAGGCAGGATACGAAGATCATCCCGGTGACCCTTGAGAATCGCGACCAGCTCGTGGAGGTCATTTTGCAGGAACTGGAGGGCCATCTGGATATCCCTGGCGAGAGCGGGGGGTGAGAGGCAAGGGCCTGGATCCGAATGATGCGAAGCAAGAGGCAGATCGGGCTGGTCCCCTTAGGTAAGATCCAGGAGAAGGCCCTGATGGATTCTCTCGCCCTCGGGCTGGCAGAGACCTATGGCCGCCAGGTGGAAATCCCGCCCCCTTTCCCCTCGCCCCGGTATGCCCTGGATGAAAGGAGGGGGCAATATGGCTCCACTGCCATTCTCACCCGGCTGTGGCGGGCCTGCGGGGGGGTCTATGACCGGACCCTGGGCATCACCGAGGTAGATCTTTTCATCCCTTCGTTGAATTTCGTCTTTGGGGAAGCCGACCTCATCCATAAGGTGGCGGTCATCTCTCTATTTCGGCTGCGCCCGGAGAACTATGGCCAATCCGCCGACCCCAGGCTCTTGCAGGAGAGGGCCTTGAAGGAGGCGATCCACGAGCTGGGCCACACCTTTTCCCTGATGCACTGTGCCCATTATCGCTGCGTGATGCATTTCTCCAATAGCTTATCCGATACCGATCGCAAGAGTCGTCAGTTCTGCCGGCGTTGCCAGGAGTCGCTGGCGGCTGCCTTGAGTATTGATCCTCGCCAGGGAGAGAGGAGATGAGCACAATGGCAAAAGTTTTTGCCCTGTTGGTTTCGGCACTCCTTCTATTCCCTCCTTCCATTGCCTCAGCGCAGGCTGTCCCCGGGGAGAGATCCCTCTACTGGGAGAGGATCGAGGTGGAGATCGAGGTCCTCAAAGATGGATCTCTCGCCATCGCCGAGCGACTCGAATATGTCTTCGACGGGGCCTGGCGAGGAGGCTATCGGGTCCTGTCTTTGGACAAGCTGGATTCCATCTCGGACCTCGAGATGGGGGAGGGAGAGCAGCGCTATCAAGCCGGTGGGCTCGCCAAGTACCAATACCAGCTGAGCAAGGTGAAGAAGGGACTGGAGGTGAAATGGCGCTGCCGGGATGACGATGAGCCGCCTTTCTCCAATGCCCGCAAGACCTTCTGGCTGCGCTACCGGGTCCAGGGGGGCCTGAATTACCGTCGGGACTTCGATGAGCTTCGTTGGAAGGCGATCTTCGAGGATCGGGATGCGATCGTGCGGCACGGGAGGGTCCGGGTGCATCTTCCGGCCCCAGTGGAGAAGGAGCGACTGCGAGGGGATCTGTTCACCGGATCTGAATCCTCCCGCCTCTTCCGTCTCGATGATCAGACCGTGGCCTTCGAGGGAGAAGATATCCCTCCCCATGCGCTCTTCGAGGTCCTGCTTCAGTTCCCGCCCGGCCTGGTGGAGCGGCATTTCTATTGGGGACGCTTCCTCAAGGAGAGGGTGGGCCCCATCCTGCCGCTCTTCTTGCCCCTGACCGCCTTCCTGGCCCTTTTTCTTCTCTTCTGGCAGAAGGGCCGGGACTATCGGGTGGAGGAGGTGGCCAGCTATCTGAGAGAGCCACCCTCCCAGCTGCCGCCGGCCCTGGCCGGGGCGCTGGTCGACGAGAAGGCGGACATGAAGGAGATTCTGGCCACCATTGCGGATCTGGGCCGGCGGGGATACCTGGAGATGACGGACAAAAAGGCCGGCCAATGGCTCTTCTCCAAGTCGGATCTGGATCTGACCCTGCGCAAGGCGCCGGATCAGGCCCTGCTCCCCTTCGAGCGGGAACTGCTGGGTTGCCTCTTCTCCGAGGGCCGGGAGGGGAGCAAGATCAGCCTGTCGGACCTGAAGAACGCCTTCTATCGACACCTCCCCTCCCCTCCCCTCCCTCAAAGATCAGATCTACGGGACGGCCTTGAGCGAGGGCTTCTTCGAGAAGGACCCCCGCAAGGTGGTCCGCAGATATGTGCTGGTGGGCATCCTCCTCATGATCCCGGGCCTGATCCTGGTCGGGCTCGACAACCCGCCCGTGGCCTTCATCGCCTTCTGGGCCATGGGATTCACCGGGATCCCTGCCTTTGCCCTCTTCAAGAGCGCGAGGGAGGGCAGTTGGGGAAAGGTCATCTTCCTCTCCGTCTTTGTTTTGATCGGCTCGTCAGTAGCCCTTACCGCCATCCCCCTCCTGCTGATGGAATCTGAGCTCGGATGGACGGGAAGGGTCGGCCTGGGCCTCCTCCTCTCCGTCCCCCTGTTCTTCGCCTTCGCCCCGGCCATGCCCCGCAGGACGATCAAGGGATCGAGGGAAAAGGCCAGATGGGCCGCTTTCCTTCGCTACCTCAAGGAGGTGAAGGAATTCCGCGACCAGGCCACCGGGGCGGAGATCTACGAGCGCTACCTCCCCTACGCCATTGCCTTCGGGGTGGAGAAGGAGTGGACCTCCCGCTTCGCCGCCCTGGAGGTGGCGCCCCCGGCCTGGTATCACTCCCACTATTACGGGGATCGAGACTGGACCGACTCTCCGACCTTTCGCACCGGACACGGGGGGTCGGGCTCGGGAGAGGGCGTTCATGTGTCCACCCTCCAGGGCATGAGCGACAGCCTGTTTAGTTCTCTGAACTCTTTATCCTCGGCCCTTTGCTCCTCTCCCTCCAGCAGCGGCAGCAGCGGCAGCGGCGGTGGAGGGGGTGGAGGCGGAGGGGGCGGGGGCGGAGGAGGCGGCGGTGGCTGGTAAGGTGGCAGGGGCCATCCTCTTCTTGGTGGGGCTCGCGGCGGCGGGATTTCTGGCAGCGGGCCTGTTCGAGGGGAAGTTGCAGGCCTCCGGCTTCATGTTGGGGGCGATCCTCTTCGTCATTCCTTTCTTCGCCGGAGGGATCTATCTGCTTTGGAAGTCCTCCCAGGAGGCCAGGGAGGGCCAGAGGGTCGCCAGGGAAAAGGAGATCCTCTCCATGATCGAGGTGAAGGGCCGGGTCAAGATCGCCGATCTCTGCCTCGATCTGCATCTCGATCGGCCCACGGTAGAGGCCCTGCTGCGCGACCTGGTGGGAAAAGGGCTCTTTGCCGGCTCCATCAATTGGCAAGAGGGGATACTGGTCAGCGTCGAGGCCAAGTCCTTTACCCAGGCCAAGTGTCCCCACTGCGGCGGGGAGCTGCAGATTGCGGGCAAGGGCCTGGTCCGCTGCTCCTATTGCGGCTCCGAGATCTATCGGTAGTCGATGCCTCTATCAGGCAGGGCTTATGCCTTTCCCATGGGTCAAGATCGGCACCTGCGGTCCTGCAAACCAAAGGTCCGAATATTACGAGCGATTCTCGGCGGTGGAGGTCCAGCAGACCTTTTATCAACCCCCTCGCTTGCAGACGGCGCTCAGATGGCGGCGGGAGGCGCCTTTGAGCTTCGAATTCAGCCTGAAGGCCTGGCAGCTCATCACCCATGAACCCTCCTCCCCCACCTATCGCCGACTGAGGCACCCCATCCCTGCGAACCAAAGGGGGCGCTACGGCTCTTTTCGGCTCAGCGACGAGGTCCTGGAGGCCTGGGCGGTCACCGAGGAGATCGCCCAGGCCCTAAGGGCGCGGGTCATCCTCTTCCAAACCCCAGCCAGCTTTGATCTCAGCTCTAACAACCAGGAGATGATGCGTTCCTTCTTTCGCAGGATCGACCGGCGCGATTATCTGCTGGTCTGGGAGCCAAGGGGGGGGTGGCCCGAGCAGGAGGTCGAGGACCTCTGCCGGGAACTGGACCTGATCCACGGCGTGGACCCCTTCCGGGATCGCCCACTGGCGGGCTCGATCCGCTATTTCCGCCTGCACGGGAAAGACGGCTACCGGTATCGCTATACCGACGCCGATCTGGCGTGGCTGAAAGATGAGATCGATTCGGGCAAGATTACCTACCTGATGTTCAACAACCTTTCTATGGCCCAGGATGCAGAACGACTGCAACAGATGCTCAATGGGTAATCCCCTCCAGGTGCGAGAGATCCAGGCCAGATCCATTCTCAACAAGTCGGGTATCTCGGACTTCACGGTCAATTGTTATTTGGGCTGTCAGCACGGGTGCCGCTACTGCTACGCCCGCTTCATGACCCGCTTCAATCCACATCGAGAGGCCTGGGGGGACTTCGTGGATGTGAAGGTCAATGCCCCGGCCATCCTGGAGCGACAGGTCAAGCGGGCGCCCAAGGGCCGGGTCTTCATCAGCTCGGTCTGCGATCCCTATCAGCCCCTGGAATTTAGGTATGGCCTGACGCGGGCCTGCCTTCAGATCCTCCTCGCCCATGGCTACCCAATCATCTTTCTCACCAAGTCGGCGCTGGCCTCGCGAGATCTCGACCTCATGGCTTCTTCTCCGGACCTGGAATTGGGGGTCACAGTGACCACGGCCGACGAGGGCCTGCGTCGCCTGATCGAGCCGGGGGCCTCCCCCACCGAAGAGCGCTTGGCACTCCTTGAGCAGGCGAAGGCGAAGGGGATCCAGATTTACGCCTTTCTGGGCCCCTTCCTTCCGGGCCTCTCCGATACCGATGAAAACCTTTCTTATCTCATCGAGCGAATCGCCAGGATCGGCGTCGCCTATTGCTACGCCGATATCTTGAATCCTCGGCCCCAGGTCTGGTCCTCCCTTAAAGGCTTCCTGGAAAAAAATTTCCCCGGACAGATTGCATCCACGAGCCGAATCCTCTATAATCAAAGAGCGAGAGATCTCTACCAGCAGGCCATCCGGGAGCGAATACTGCGATTCGTGCAGAGAGCAGGCCTGAGAGGAGAGATCCGTTTCTGCTTCTGAAGGATTTTTGCCCGCGGCCCCGAAGAGGGCTTTCTACGGCCACCAGACAAAGGAGACAGCATGGTGCTGAATGTGGAAGACCTTAACCAGCAGGGCGGCGAGATCGATCGGCTGCTGCGCCTGAAAACCTATCCCATTGCCGTCAAGATGCTGCAAAAGAAGGAGGATATCCCGGTCGGGGCCAAGCAGCCGGCCAAGGACTTAGGATACCATCTCGCCCTCTGTCAGGCAATCTCTCAAGCCCGCCGGCAGGGCAGGTCGATCGCCTTGCTGAAGGAGGACATGTGGTGCTTTGAGCCGGTCCTCGGGTTGGGGATGGCCGAGATCCCGGAATACTTCCTGGAAGGATATAACCGTTATCCTGGGTCTGCCCGGACCCTGGAGGCGGGCCGCACCTGGGCCCAATCCTTTCCCCACCTGGAGGCCGGAAGGTATATCGGGGTCTCGGTGGCTCCCCTGGCCACCGCCAATTTTTTGCCGGATCTCTTCATGCTTTACACCGATGGCTCGCAGCTGACGCAGCTGCTCCTCGCCAAGAACTGGATGGATGGCGGTGACATTACCTCCACCCTGTCCGGCCATGCGGCGTGCGTGTATGCCATGGTACCGGTGCTGCAGGACCGACAATTTCAGATTGCGGTGCCTTGCTTCGGAGATCGCCGGAGGGGATTGGCCTCCGACGAGGAGAACATCTTCTCCGGGCCCATCGAATTGTTGGGGGAGCTCGTGGCAGGGCTCTCCCATTTCAAAGAGATCGGGGAGGGCCTCCCCATGCCCCACCTGATGCTGACCGAATACAAGCTGCGCGATGCCTATGTGAAGATCGGAAGAATGATAGGGATGGAGGTATGAGCCTCTTCAGTCCTGAGCAGTCCGCGATCCTGAATCGTCAGCGGGCGGGATTGGACCGGGAGATCAGGAAGATTTGGGCGATTGCGGCCCTGCTCTTTAGTCTCGGGTTGGTCCTCTGGGCCCCTTATCCAGGGCCGATCTATCTGATGGGACCTGGCCTGGCCCACGCCGAGCCCCAGTGGCAAGATCCCTCCCACGCCCCCCCTCCTAAGATAGGCCGCATGGGGAAGGATCAATCCGAAATGGTATTGATCCCTGCCGGGGAGTTCATCATGGGCGACGATAAAGCAGATCCTGACGAGAGGCCGGCCCACAAGGTCCTTCTGAATGCCTACTGGATCGATCGCTATGAGGTGACCCATGGGCAGTACATGAGGTTCATGGCGGAGACCCATTGCCCTCCCCCCGCCTCCTGGAATGTTCCCAAGCTGGGCGAGCTGGATCAGCCGGTGGTGGGGGTAACCTGGGAGGAGGCGGCCGCCTTTGCTAAATGGGCAGGCAAGCGGCTTCCCACCGAGGCCGAGTGGGAGAAGGCCGCCCGGGGAGATGGAAAGGGGTCCGGATTCAACCTCTATCCCTGGGGATCCCAGTGGGATGAGAAGAAGGCCAATTCCGCCGAGACGGCCCTGGGGAGGACGGTTAGGGTGAAGGAGCTTCCGGAGGGGGCGAGCCCCTTCTGGGTCCTCCACATGGCAGGCAATGCGGCGGAGTGGGTGGGGGACTGGTATGCCGCGGACTATTATAGCAAAGCCCCTAGGGAGAACCCGAAGGGCCCGGACCAGGGGACCTGGAGGGTGGTCCGGGGAGGGGGCTGGTGGTGCAAGTCCGAACACTGCCAGGTGACGGATCGGAGGAAGGAGCCTCCCACTGCCCGCAACTCCTCCATCGGTTTCCGCTGCGCCATGGATGCGAAGTGATCGCAGAAGGCCGGCCCCGTCGATGCCTTCACCGGAGGGGGGGTCAAAAAAATTGTTGACAGGGGGGAGGCAAAGGAGTAGATAGCGAATTGTCACGGAGCTAATTCGACAACTTAGGTAAGGCTTGAAGGCTCCATTTCCTGGTCGAGCGCACAGTGGTTGCCGCCCTTTGGCAGGAGGTGGACAAATAATGATAGGCACCGGATAGGTCTTGTATCCTGAGATCACGGTGCTTTTCTATTTGCGGGCTGGCACAGGCAAGAGACCCGCGATTGTCCCGTTGGCCAATGCAGAGGAGGCACCATACCTGAAAAGGAGTGAGATCATCCACGCATCTGGAGGAGGCCGTCATGAAGATCACCAATCACCGCTTGTTCAAAGATGATGATACCCCTTATCCCTTCCAGGAGAGCCCTAACACGGGCGGGCAGATGAAGCCGGAATACCTAATCATGCACTACACGGCGGGGGGGAGCGCGAAGGAATCCGTGCAATGGCTCACCAACCCCCGAGCCAAGGCCTCGGCCCATCTGGTGATCGGACGAGATGGAAGCCTCACCCAGCTCGTGCCCTTCGCTACCAAGGCCTGGCACGCGGGCGTCAGCACCTGGGAGGGCCGCGCCGGCTTTAACAGCTTCTCCGTCGGCATTGAGTTGGACAACGCGGGCCCCCTCACGCGGCACGACAACAAATGGCGCGCCTGGTTTGGCACCGAATACCGGAACAGCGAGGCCATCGAGGCGACCCATAAGAACGAGACCAAGCCCAGAGGCTGGCATATCTATCCCCCGGTCCAGATCGAGGCGGCCACGGAGGTGGGGAGCCTGCTGGTCAGCCATTATAACCTGCGCGAGGTGCTGGGCCATGAGGACATTGCACCCGGCCGAAAGTCCGACCCCGGACCGGCCTTCCCCCTGCAGAGCTTCCGGGCCCGCCTCCTGGGCCGCCAGGAGGAAGAGGAGGTGCAGTACGAGACCACCACCGAGCTCAATATCCGCACGGGTCCCGGCACGCAGCATCCCCCCATCCCTGGCAGCCCTCTCCCGCCGGCCACCCGCGTAGAGATCCTGCAGCGTGACGGGAGTTGGGCGCAGGTGGATGTCCTGGGCGTGGTAAGCGGCGTCATGGACATGCAAGGCTGGGTCCACTCGCGCTATCTCCAGCGGGCCGCCTGAAATAGCCCCGTGGGGCCCGCCGCTTTCGTCTTTCTTGGAGAAAGGAGCAGGCTATGGACTATCCGTTTCGTAACCTCATATTTGAGGGAGGCGGTGTCAAAGGAATCGCCTATGTGGGCGCCATGGAGGTGCTGAAGGAGAAGGGCATCCTGGAAAAGATCGAGCGGGCCGGAGGGGCCTCCGCCGGGGCGATCAACGCGCTGCTGTTCGGACTGAACTACTCTCCGGCGGAGACCAAAGACCTCCTCATGGAGCTGGATTTTACCAACTTCCTTGACGACACCTGGGGGGTGATCCGCGATACCGAGCGTCTGCTGAAAGAGTTCGGTTGGTACAAGGGGGATTACTTTCGAAAATGGATTGCCCAGCGCATCAAGGAGAAGGCCGGCAATGGGGAAGCCACCTTCAAGGAGGTCTATGATCTGCGGAGCAAGAAGGGATTTCGGGACATCCACATGGTCGGCACCAACCTCTCCACCCACTTTGGGGAGGTCTTTTCCAATGAGCACACGCCTCGCATGCCGTTGGCAGACGCGGTGCGCATCTCGATGTCCATTCCACTGTTCTTTGCCGCCAAGCGGAGCCTGCGGGGAGATGTTTATGTGGACGGTGGGCTATTAAGTAACTATCCCATTAAGTTGTTTGACCGGGAGAAGTATTTGAAAGAGGAGACCCTGTCCTTGCACGGTCGGGTTCCCGACTACTACAAGAAGCACAATGCGAGCCTAAAGAGGCAGCGGATCACGGCGAGCCCATACATCTACAACATGGAAACCCTGGGATTCAGGCTCGATTCGACCCGAGAGATCGCGGTCTTCAGAGATCAGGCAGAGCCTCCCCGAGAGGAGATCGGTGACTTCTTCTCCTATTTGTGGGGGCTTGTTCAGACCATCTTCGAGGGGCAGGCCAACGAGCATCTCCACAGCGACGACTGGCAGCGGACGATCTACATCGATACCCTGGGGGTGAAGACGACGGACTTCAAGCTCTCCAAGAAGAAGAAGGAGGACCTGATCGAGTCGGGGCGGAAGTTGACCCGGTCCTATTTCGAGGATTGGTACGATAAGGAAGATCTGGAGGAGTCCCCGGCGAACCGCCCTGTTTCATAGGAAGGCGCCAGTCGCGTCGCCCCATTTCCTCCTGACCCTTCGTTGCCTTTCCGTGCCATATTCCTTTTGTCGCCCCTGGCCTTTTCGCCGGGGGCGAGGTATAATGAGCTACGCGATAACTTAGTAGAACACCTTCGTTGCCGAAATGCTCCGTCTTTACCCAGGACGCGTGATACGGAATCCTTTTAACTTCTCTTCTGCACGGGGGTATCGCCATGTTTCGGAAACCTGATCTCCTGCTGATCTCCTATCTGGCCCTTGTATTGTCCTTCTTGTTCTTTGCCTCCTCGGCCCAGAGTAATCCCAAGACGGCGCCCGACAAGGGAAAATCGGTGGCCCTCCAGTTCACCAGTCCTGCCTTCGTGGAAGGGGCGTCGATCCCAGCCAAGCACACCTGCGATGGGGCAGACCTCTCCCCGCCCCTGAAGTGGGGCAAGGTGCCACCAGGAACCAAGGGCCTGGCCCTGATCTGCGATGACTCGGACGCCCCGGTCGGCACCTGGGTGCACTGGGTGATCTATGGCCTACCGGCCTCGGTCACCGAGCTGCCCGAGGGGCTCCCCACCACCGAGACCCTGCCGAGCGGGGCCAAGCAGGGGATCAATGACTTCAGGCGCATCGGATACGGTGGTCCCTGTCCGCCCGGAGGTCCTTCCCACCGCTACTTCTTCAAGCTCTATGCCCTGGATATGGGGATCAACCTGCCTCCCAAGGCGACCAAGCAGGCTCTCCTGAAGGTCATGGAGGGCCACATCCTGGCCGAAGGGCAGTTGATGGGAAAGTATAAGAGAAGATAAAGGAGACGCGGGGACGCGGAGAGCGAGGGATGGTGAGACCATACTTCCTGACTTATCTGTTCGTGGGCATCCTCTCCCTATGGGTACTGCCGAGGGGAGTCAGCCTCGCTGCGGATCAATATGCCGAGGCCAGAGAGAAGATGGTCAGGCAGCAGATCGAGGCCCGGGGGATTCCGGACAAGAAGGTCCTCTCCGCCATGAGAAAGGTCCCCCGTCACCTGTTCGTGCCGCCGGAGAACCGCAGTCGGGCCTACGAGGATTATCCCCTCCCCATTGGCTATGGGCAGACCATCTCTCAGCCCTACATCGTGGCGCTGATGACCGAGCTCTTGGACTTGAAAAAGGGCGCAAAGGTCTTGGAGGTGGGGTCTGGCTCCGGCTATCAGGCAGCCATCCTGACGGAGATCGTGGATGAGGTCTATACCGTGGAGATCATCGCCCCGCTCGCATCCCGGGCCGGAAAGGCCCTGCGCGAGCAAGGCTACCGAAATATCCATGTTGCCCATCGGGACGGCTATTACGGCTGGAAGGAACACGCCCCCTATGACGCCATCATCGTCACCGCCGCAGCCGAGTTCATCCCCCCGCCGCTGATCAGTCAGCTCAAGATCGGAGGCCTGATGTGCATCCCGGTGGGGCCTCCCTTTTCCGTGCAAGAGCTCTTCTTAGTGAAGAAGAAGAGCGAAAAGGAGATCGAGACCAAGGTCATTACCCAGGTTGCCTTCGTCCCTTTAACCCGGAGATAAAGGGCTCAGGGCATGAGAGAAGATCTGCGATTCGTCCCGCCGGTGGTCCTTTTGACCTCGTTCTGCCTGCTCTGCTACGAGATCATCCTGACCCGCATCTTCTCCATCATCCAGTGGCAGAGCCTCTCCTCCGTGGTCATCAGCCTCGCCCTCTTGGGATTCGGGGCGAGCGGGACCTTTCTCACCCTCTTCCGATCCCGCATCGAGAGGAACTATCCCACCTATTTCCTGGCCTTCCTCTTTCTCTTTCCGGTCACCCTCTGCCTCGGTTTCATCCTTTATTGCAGGACCCCGTTCAATCCCTTTGAGATCGGGATCAATTCCCGGGAGTGGCTCTACCTGCTCTCCTACCTTGCCTCCACCGGGATCCCCTTCCTTTTCGCCGCCGCCGTAATCGGGATGGCCCTGAGCCGATACCCGATCGGGAGCACCTATTTTCTCAATCTCGCCGGCTCCGGAGTGGGCGCCCTCGCCGTCATCCTGCTCTCCTATCTCCTTCATCCTTATGTGATTCTGGTCTTCATCACCGCCATAGCCCTGGCGAGCGCGGTCCTGTTCTCACTGAACTTTCAAAGAAGATTCTGGATTCTCCTCCTGCCATTCTCGATCCTCTTTACCGCGGCCTTCTACGGCTCCTTTGATTGGCTTCACCTGAAGCAGATGTCGCAGTACAAGGCCCTATCCCGGACCCTCCTCCTCCCCCAGGCCCGGATCATCGCCGAAAGATGCTCTCCCCTGGGGCTGGTGCAGGCAGTGGAGGCAGAGGGACTGCACCACTCTGGAGACCTGAGCCTGGTCTGTCCTTATCAGGTGCCGGCCCAGAAGGCCCTATTCTTCGATGGGGAGTCGATGAGCGCGGTGACCAGATTTGACGGGAATCTGGAGACCATCCGCTATCTGAACTATGTCCCCTCCAGTCTGCCCCATCATCTCCTCTCACCCGAGGAAAGGCGGAAGGCCTTGATTGTCGGGGTGGGCGGGGGAGAGGGGATCCTGAAGGCGCTGCTTCACGGATTTGGCTCCATCGAGGGGGTGGAGATCAATAGGAATGTGATTGAGATCATGGAGAATGAGCTCGCCGATTTCTCGGGGAGGATCTACACGAACCCCCGGGTGAAGATCTTCCCCCAAGAGATGCGGGGGTTTCTCTCTTCCACGGCCCGGCAATACAACCTGATCGAGCTCTCCCTGATGGACTCCTATGCCGCGGCCGCCTCCGGGATCTACGCCTTGAATGAGAGCTATCTCTACACGGTGGAATCCATCCAGGAGTTATTCGGCCACCTGGAGGACGGAGGTCTTTTGGCCATCACCCGGTGGAATGTCACCCCGCCCCGGGATAATATCAAGATGCTCAACCTGTGCGTCACCGCCCTGAAGAGGCTCAAGACGCAAAAGATACATCGCCACATCTTTTACATCCGCTCCATGAGGGCCTCCACGATCGTGGTTTCGAGAAGCCCCCTGACCGACCGCCAGATCGAGCGAGGCAGGGCCTTCGCGCAGACCCGGCTCTTCGACCTGGTTCATTATCCGGGGATCCGGCCCAAGGAGGCGAACCGGCAGGTGCGGATGGATCCCCCCATCTATGAGCAGGCCGCACAGGCCCTCCTCTCGGAGGACGCCGATGCCTATGTCCAGAGCTTCCCCTTTGATATCTCCGCCCCCACGGACAACCGGCCCTATTACCATAATTTCTTCAGGTGGAAGGCGCTGACCTTCCTCCTGCAGTCCGGCCCGCAGAGGATCCCTTTCACCGAATGGGGCTATTTCATCCTGGTGATCGCCCTGGCCGTGGCGGCAATCATCAGCTTCCTCCTCATCCTCCTGCCCCTTTTCCTCTCGGAGCTTCGCGCTCGAAGGGAACACCTGACGGTCCTTCTCTACTTCGCCCTGATCGGCCTCGGCTTCTTCTTCGTCGAGATGCCCTTCATCCAGAAGTTCATCCTCTTTCTCCATCACCCCACCTATTCCTTGAGCGTGATTATCTCCTCGCTGCTGATCTTTTCCGGCCTGGGGAGTTATTTCTCGGATCGCATCTTCGGCACCAGATCTCGCATCTTCTGCTCGACCTTGATCCTCGTCGGGGTCCTGGCCCTCTACTCCCCCTTTCTGAGCCCGCTGCTGCGGCTGCTCTCTCCGCAACCCGATTGGGCCAAGATCCTCGTCACCATGATCTGCCTGGGCCCGCTCGGATTTTTCATGGGCATTCCTTTTCCCCAGGGGCTATCGCTGGCAAAGGATCGGGGAGCCCTGATCCTGCCCTGGGCCTGGGGGATCAATGGCTTCTTCTCCGTCCTCGCCGTCATAGCCGCCCATATCCTGGCCATCCCGTGGGGCTTTTCCGCGGTGCTTCTCCTGGCCGGAGTTTGTTACCTCGGGGCCGGGCTACTCTCCTTTCGGTTGGGCGATAGGGGATAGCGTGGTTCCTGCCCCGGGAGAGGTGCCGGGATAGAACTGACAAGAACCGAAAAAATCATTGACAAGGGGAAAATAGCGGAGTAAATAGGAAACCACGATAAGCTATTGGGGAGCTAACTCAACAACTTAGGCAAGCCTTAAAGGCTCCATATCCTCGTCGATCACAACGTCGCAGCCGCTCCTCGGCGGGAGGTGGAAGAAAACAGGCACCGGATAGATCTTGTATCCTGAGATCACGGTGCTTCTCTGTTTTGCGGGGCCAAGAGGGCCAAATGCCAGTTCATCCGCTGCGGTAGCCCATCTGCAGTCTTCGTCTTCATTCATCGCAGGGAGGTCAGAAATGGAGAAGGACTTTCACTTCTACACCATCTACGCCCTGGCCCGCGCCTCGGGCCTGGATTCTTCCAACGCCCACATCGTGGCCTATTCCTCCCAGCACACGGATGACGCCAAGTACGACCATGTCCTGGAGTTCGAGAATGGCGGGAGATTCCGGCAGGTCCTCACCGCCCACCAGTTCCTCGACCCCAAGGCCCTGGACAAGGGCACCTGTTACAACATCTGGGTCCCCTTTCACTTCCTCCCCGGAAACTCGGGCTCCGATTTCTACGAGAGGATGCTGGCGCGGCCCAACAGCGTCATCGCCCAGGGGATCATCGACGACTTCCTGGGCTCCTCCCCCAAGGCCTACACCCTGCACCGGTTGGGGATCCTGCTCCATATCTTTGCCGACACCTGGTCGCACCAGAATTTCTTGGGCCTGATTCGTGGAAAAATGAACGATGTCCAGCACCTGAAGGTGAAAGGAGAAGACCATAATTCTCTGGGCGCCTTCTTCGAGGATCTCAAGAAACACATCTTGGAATATGGCGCCCCGCTGCTTGGCCATGCTCAAGCAGGGACGATCCCGGATGAGCCCTACCGGGAATGGGAGTACGAGGATTACCGGGGCAGGCATGTGCATATCTCCAACCAAGAGCGGGCGCTGGAGGCCGCTCAGAATTGCTACGCCCTGCTCCTGCGGGCTCTCAGGCAGCTCCCCCAGTATTCGAGCCAATCCCCGGCGTCGTGGCAGGACCTCGCAGGAGGGGTGAACGATCTCTTCGGCAGGAGTGGGGGCCTGCAGAAGAGGGGCGAGGCCTGGCAGGAGGCGATTTCCGGCGGGGGCCTGGGCTTCGCGGCGCAGGGGCAGGACAAGGGCCTCCAGTACGGAGACCGGGATTGGTTCAAGGCCTCCGTCAAGGTGACCAAGACCGAAGGCCAGCCCGATAAATACGAGAGGCAGCCCAACTTCGAAACCAGCCATTGGAAGTATTTTCACGACGCCGCAGCGTTTCAGAGGTTTAGCATTCTGCACGAGGTCCTCCCGGCGCAGGGGATCATCTGCGGGTGAAGGGCGGGCTGGATCTGGGATTGCGCCACCAAGAGCTATCCGAGAGGAGCCACGATGAAGAATCTGAATCCCCAAGTGCTGAATTTCTTCACGGAGAACCACCGGCCCGGGATCATCGGCCTGGTGGGGACCAAGGATGCCATCGGACTGGCCGTCCGGGAGGCCCAGCGGGCGGTGACCGCGGATCATAAGGCCTCCCTCTGGTCCCATTGCTTCATCCTGGGTGAGCTGCGGCCGGATCGAAGGGGACCCGACAGCTCGGTGAGTCGAAGCCCTTACCTCTTCGAGAGCGACCTGAAGGTGAAGCTCTTCAAGCCCCAGCTCCGCAACGGGGCCCAGGAGAACTGGGTCGGCAAGTGGTGCCCGGAGACCGTGGAGCATGCCGCGGTGATCGACTTCGGGCTGTCGGGCGAGCAGCAGGAGGGGGTCCTGGCCACGGCCCTACAGCTGGTGGACGAGCAGGTGCTCTATCCCATCCAGGAGCTTCTGGGGACCTGGTGGGCCATCATCGTGAAGAAGGAATGGGCGGAGAACCCCTTCAACAACCCCCACGCCATGTATTGCAGCGCCTTCGTGAGACAATGCTGCAAGGAGGCGGGGAGGGACTTCCTGGGCCCCGAGGTCAGCGTCTCCAACACCACCCCGGAGCACCTCGCCCGAGCCGGAATCCAAGCGGGTGCCTTGAGGATGTATGGGGGTTAGCGGCCTCATCCCAGTGCGAGGCCTTCGAGGCGGCAAAGAGCAGCAGAGAAAAAAGGAGGATGTCATGAGTAACGCAGAGAAAAGCCGTGGCATGGGTTGGCTCCCCGATTATCCTGATTTCAGAGACTACACCGAGGAGCATGAGGCGATGAAGGGAATGCTGGCACCTACGGGCGTATCCAGAGTTCGTGCAAGGACCTCCGCGTCGGCTGACCTGAGATCGTGGTGTTCACCCATAGAAGATCAAGGAGACCTGGGCTCGTGCACCGCCCATGCGGGCGTGGGGCTGGTGGAATACTACGAGAAAAGGGCATTCGGCAAGTACCTCGATGCATCTCGGCTCTTTCTTTACAAGGTGACCCGCAATCTCCAGCACTGGACAGGCGATACCGGCGCCTTTCTCAGGAACACGATGGGCGGTTTGGTGCTTTTTGGGGTTCCGCCCGAGGAGTATTGGCCTTACAAGATCCCCGATTTTGATAAGGAACCCCCTGCCTTCTGTTACGCCTTTGCCCAGAACTACCAGGCCATCAAGTATTTCCGACATGACCCTCCGGGAACGGCCACGGATGGCTTGTTGGAGAGGATCAAGACCTACCTCGCCGCGGGTCACCCATCCATGTTCGGGTTCACGGTGTATAGCTCCATTGCGCAGGCCGACGCCACGGGCAAGATTCCCTATCCGTGCAAGGGCGAGAGGATAGAGGGCGGACACGCCATCATGGCTGTGGGCTGTGATGACAAGATGAAGATCAAGAATACGGGGTCTTGTGGGGTGGAGACGACCGGCGCGCTCCTGATCCGGAACTCGTGGGGAATAGGATGGGGCGATCGGGGCTATGGCTGGCTGCCGTATGAATATGTCTTGAGAGGCCTGGCCGAGGACTTCTGGTCCATCCTGAAGCAGGACTGGGTGGATACGGGGGTGTTCAAGAGGTAAGGACGTCTAAGACCTTGGAAACAGAGGCATCGGCCTTAAGCCATTCTCAACAGCTATTCGATCGGCATTGAGTTGGACAACGCCGGGCGCCTCACGCACCACGGCAGCAAGTGGCGGGCTTGGCTTGGTCAGGAATATGAGGAAAGTGAGGTGATCGAAGCGGTCCATAATAACGAGACAGGGGGAGAATAGGAGGAAAACGTCAGGCCTTGGGGTAAACCTAAATCTAATGGAGGGAAAAATGGATACGAAACAAAATACCATCTTCCAGGGTCTCGAGAGCAGATTCCAACACCGTGGGACATCAGTCGTATACATTTTCCGGATAAAGAACCATATCTTTTGTGCTTTGACGATCCTTTTATTTTCAATTGCTTTGCTCGGTTGTAATGCTTACACAATGAAGCCGCTTAAGGCAGGGGACATACCTTCTGGCGTGCCTTTGAAGGCGGAAGAGAAACTGAAATTCTTAAAGTCGGTGGATAATTGCTATAGCCAAATAAATGATCGCGCTGTCTGGAGGTTGAACAGGTTGAAATGGGAAGCGGACAATTACAGCATTGCAAAATTAAGTCTGGATGGGGTCGGTATAGGATGTGGTATTGCGGCTGCCGCATTGATCGTTGCGAGTCCTGCAAATGCCGTGTGGGTAGCTGCGCTGGGCGGAGTTACGACTGGGGTCGTTGGCTTTCAGTCAAGGTCAGCTGGGGAGGGATTTGCACGGGATGCCGCCCTACGAGTCTACGATGAGTCCAAGGAGAAAATGGAAAACGCAGCGAACGCCTATCTGGTTCAATATGAAAACCTGGCGAAACTAACTCCGAAGGATGATAATGATGCTG
>Ga0315285_10000469_pt1 | contig 41650 bp, 38 predicted proteins | sample YL17G09_36_MG_FD_203698 | JGI IMG/M metagenome (GOLD analysis project Ga0315285, IMG submission 203698) | Sediment microbial communities from Yellowstone Lake, YNP, Wyoming, USA - YL17G09_36 | ecosystem: Environmental > Aquatic > Freshwater > Lake > Sediment | place: USA: Wyoming | collected...
AAAATCTCTGCGCTCTCTCCGTAAGGAGTCCATAGGACTGCGTCCTCAGCGACAAAAAAATCTCTGTTAACTTAGGCAACCTGCGTCTAATTTCTCTATGAAGAAACCCCCACCTTCCCGCTCACCAATTCCCCAATTAACCCTTTAACCGTTTAACCAATTAACCATCCGAAATTTTCGAATATTTTCAAACGTTTCTATATAGTTTTCGAACGTTTCTATACAGTTTTCAAACGTTTTCGGATATTTTCAATCATATACTCTTAAACCCGCGCCGTTGACCCATTTCAGGCCATTTTACGCTCGGACTTACTCGCATTTTTCACTTCCACCGCATACCCATTTTGCCCATCTTACCCAATATTTTTCCTTGCTTTTCAGCCAGCGAAATGTATAATCAAGCTCGCCTTTGACTGGGGGCAAAAGGCAATGGACGGTGAAATTGGTTATTCGAGGAAGATTTGATGGTATCTGGGAAATCCCGGCCAATATGAACGCCTTAGAACTTGATGGTGTGTGCAAATCCTTCGGCCAAGTTCGCGCCGTCGATAACCTGACTGCAAAGATTCCGGCCGGGAGCATCTATGGCTTTCTTGGGCCCAATGGTGCTGGCAAGACCACAACCCTGCGAATGGTTATGAACATTATTTGCCCGGATACCGGCAGCATCTGCGTATTTGGCAACGGCTCAATTGAACAGGCCAAAGGTCGTATTGGTTATATGCCCGAAGAAAGAGGCCTTTATCGAAAAATGACGGTCAGCAGGACGCTTGCCTTCTTCGGGGCGCTAAAGGGCTTATCTTCCAGTGAAATGACCCGCATTGTCCCGTCGTGGTTAAAGCGAATTGAGTTAAGCGACTGGGCGAATAAAAAAGTCGAGGACCTTTCAAGGGGTATGCATCAGAAGCTGCAATTTGCGGTGGCGGTAATCAATGAGCCGGATTTGCTGATACTCGACGAGCCGTTTTCAGGGCTTGACCCTTTGAACCTTGATTTGCTCAAAAGCATTATTCTGGAGATGAAGGACAAAGGCAAAACCGTCATTTTCTCCACACACGATATGCACGAAGCGGAAACTCTTTGTGATTTTATTCTGCTCATAAACAAAGGCAAAATCATTCTTGACGATAAACTGAGTCGCATTCGTTCGCAGAAGGCATCCAACGCGGTTATTATCGAGGTTGAGGGCAACGCAGGTTTTATAGAAACGCTTCCTGTTGTCGCGCAGGTTCTGCCGCAGCAAAATCGGCTGGAAATAACCCTCAGAAAAGGGGCCGACCACCAGGACCTGCTCAAAGCTCTTGTTGGGAAGGTGCGTGTGCAAAAGTTTGAAGTGAAGATGCCGTCGCTACACGAGATTTTCGTTACACTGGTTGAAGCAAGCAATGCGGAAAATTCTTAAAATTGCCCAGCGCGAATACATCGAGACCGTCAAGACTAGGACGTTCCTGATTAGTCTGCTGTTCACTCCTGTTCTCGTTGTCGGTATAATTTTCTTTACAAGCAGGATTTCCAGCGTTGAGGGGGGCCGGCCTCCAGTCAAAGTGGTCGTGACGGACTTGACCGCTCAGCTCGCGGGCCAAATAGAAGTGGCGATGAGCAAGCATAACCAGTCAAATCCCAAAAGACAATTTTTGTTCGAGTCATTAGACGCCAAAGATGATGTCAACGAAGTCGAAGAACAAGGCAGAGAGCGTCTGCGTTCGGACAAAGCGGATGTTTATGTGGTAATTGACGCGGATATCATCGAAGGTGCCGGCAAAGCACATATCTATACATATAAAACGAAACCGACCACCGTGGATGCAATATGGGGCGTCGAGGAATTTATCAATTACGCCGTAGTCGAGCAGAGATGCAAGACGCAGAATATATCTGCGGAACTTCTGGCTGAGATTCGCAATGTCCCCGTTGAGCGGGTTGAGATTGGAGCGGGGGCCGGCGAAGAGCGAGTGCAAAGCCGGAACCAAACGATCGTTAAAATGATGGTTCCGTTCTTCTTTATGTTCATGATATATATGGGAATCATCGGCATCGGTCAGCAGATGCTCAGCAGCGTAATCGAGGAGAAAAACTCGAGAATTATCGAGACGCTGCTTTCGGCGGTAAGCCCCTTTGAGCTTATGGCGGGCAAAATTCTGGGGCTGGCGGCAATAGGCCTGACCATTGTGGGCCTGTGGTCTGCGGTGTCTTATGGCTCCGTTCTATGGCAGGGCATTAGTATAGATGTTACCGGCAAGCTGCTGTTTTACTTTGTGGTTTATTATATCCTCGGTTTCCTTTTGTTCAGTTCGCTGCTGGCCGCGATTGGCTCTGTTTGCAATACGCTGAAGGAAACGCAGGACCTTATGATGCCTGTCATTTTAATCCTTATACTTCCGATGATAACGTGGTTCAAGCTTGTTCAAAGTCCTGACGGCGTCTTTGCGAGAGTGCTGTCGCTGGTTCCTCCTGTGTCGCCGTTAGTGATGCCTTTGCGAATTTCGGCCGGTTCAAATGTCGACATCGTCGAGATTCTCACTTCGGTAGCATTACTGGCAGCAGCTGTGCTTTTGACAATGTGGCTGGCTGGCAAGATTTTCAAAACAGGTATCCTGATGTACGGCAAACGTCCTTCATTGCGTGAAATCTCCCGATGGCTGCTGACCACTTAGACCGATAGCCAGTGAAAACGCGATTCTCCATTTATTGTTGCTTCACCTTTACATACGGCCCGCGGATATAATTCGATGTAATAGCAATCGGGTCGGCAGATTGACCGAGCTTGGTTTTTTCCCCCCTAAATTAAAGGTGCTGTCTTTCCTCTCGGCCTCGGTGCGTTGAGTCTATTGAGAAAACGCAAAGCATAGTTTTTTGTATTTAGCTATTTAAATCAAGGGGCTGTGAATTTATCACAGCCCTTTTTTATGATTGGTTAAATCACATATTTTCTGCTATTTTCAATAACTCTATCAGTTTGTTCTGAAACATCCTGCACATACCTTGTTGCCATTTGTAAATCTGCAAGACCAAGAAGCCGTTGAACACGGATATATAAAATGTTTGCGAATTTCTTAATTTTTATAACTCATTGATTTAACAACATTTACAGAATGACCATTTTTATAAAATTGCCAGATAACGATATTCTCAGTTGTAGTGAGGTTGTATCCTATCAGACACTCTAATAGCAGAGATTAATCGGCTCTGACAGCAATAATCCAAGACTGATTTAGCCAAATATCCTGGCCGTTTCATGATCCAAAACTACAATGTACTTAGACGACTTAATTAACAAGACAGTATAGCTGGCATTTAGAAACGCTTTTTTTACTTGCAAATAACGCGAAAGTTGGTATAGTATAAGTACCTATATATTTTTGGCTATCCCGGAGGGGATGGCTAAAATGCGTCACTTTTAGCACTCCCCTTTGAATTGCCGGAAGATCACAAAGGTTATACATTGTAGAATAACAACATTTTTCTGTGGAAGAAGAAAAATGAAACGCAACTGCATTATTCTCACGGCGGTTTTTGTATTGTGGCATCTGTGTTGTGGCAATCTGTGGGCCGCACCCACAACGGCACACCAGGCAGAAAAGGTAGTAAAGGGCTGGCTAAAAATTGTTGCTAACCCGCTTGGCACGCCTCTTGGACAACAGGTTAAGGAAGTCAAGACCTTTACTAATAACAGCAAGCAACCGATTTACTATATTGTTTATTTGCAACCGAGCGGTTTTGTAATCGTCTCGGCAGATGACCTGATTGAGCCGATTATTGGTTTTACCGAGGATGGGATATATGACCCCTCGCCTGACAACCCTCTCGGGGCATTAGTCACCGGTGACCTCAACGGTCGAATTGAGTCGGTCCGAAGGGGTCAGCCAGCCCGAACTAAAGCCGTTACCGGTGTATCTACAGAGCCGCAGAGTAAATGGAATAAGTTTATCGGCCTTGCGGAAGCGCCGGAAAAAGAGCTTTCCACATTGGGGTTATCTGGTATCGATGATGTGCGTGTGGCCCCATTGGTGCAAACCAAATGGAACCAAACTACGTGTTGCACACCAGACCTACGGGCCTGTTATAATTATTACACACCGCCTGTTGGTGAAGGCATGCCCGGTAATTACCCCTGCGGATGTGTCGCCACCGCCCTTGCACAAATAATGCGTTATCATCGGTATCCTGATACCGGCATAGGCAAAAATCCTTTCACTGTAAAGGTTACCAATTATAATAACGAAAAAACTCTCTATACGCGGGGCGGTGACGCCAACGGCGGGCCGTATGACTGGGCGAATATGGTGCTTACCCCCAATTGCAGCACAACGCAAACCCAGAGACAGGCCATCGGGGCACTTTGTTACGATGCAGGAGTGGCGATTTCAAATCGTGTCTCCAATGAATACACCTATTACCACTCCCCAACTGAAACACTCGCCTTTACGCACAGTGCAAAGTTGGGGCTCACGTCCACTTCAACTGGTTTTAAGTATGGTAACGCCATTTATGGGTTCAACGACGGCAATAATATCGGTGACGGGTTAATTGGTATGGTCAACCCGAATCTCGATGCCGGCTCACCTGTTTACTTCGGCATTAAGAAATCGAGCGACCCAAACAGCGGGCATGCCATAGTATGTGATGGATACGGCTATAATGCCGGCACAATGTACCACCATCTTAACATGGGTTGGGGTTGGGACGGGGTCGCGACATATGACGTATGGTACGACCTTCCAGACATCACCTCATCTTATGATACGCTTTATGAAACTATTTACAATATTCTCAAGACCTGCACGCCAGGTTTTGTCGAAGTCGTTAGCGGAAGAGTAACCGACCCCGGTGGGAATCCTATCAGTGATGTCAATGTCAATCGGCAATATTTACCCTTTTCCCCAATGGCTACCTGCCGAACCAACGCCAAGGGGATATACGCTTTCCCCGGCCTCTATTCCGATTCCAACATCGCTGTTTGGGCGGATAAAACCGGCTATGTCTTCGGTGGCACACAGATAGTCCGGACAGGAAAATCCAACGACTCTCAGCCCACCTCAGGGAATCTCTGGGACGTTAATTTCGTGTGTATTGCTCCTGAAGTTAACACTATGACCCCGACATCCGGCCCCTGGGGAACGTATATGAAGATTCAAGGCACACATTTCGGCAGTTCGCCAGGCACCGTCGTATTTCCGGGGGGCTACTACGGCGAAGAGTTACAATGGAGCGATACTCTTATCCTTTGCAGGAACCCCTGCCCCTACAGTGGAGATGTTATAGTCCGCACTGCCGTCGGGGTTAACAGCGCGGGTGTTCATTTTGACTTTACCAATCCAACGACAATATATGTGGATGTCAACCATACACCAGATGTCGAAAATGGCAGCATAAGCTATCCTTTCAGCAAGATTGAAAGGGGTATTTATGCCGCGACATACGCGGACACCGTCATAGTTAAACCGGGCATCTACTATGAAAATATTAACCTTACTGAAGAGAACATCACATTAACCAGCACGGACCCAAACGATTCCAATATAATTGCTTCCACAGTTATTAACGGCGGCGGAAACGGAGCGGTAGTAACGTTTACCTACAACTGCAGTGTATTGACCGGCTTTACTATCACTAACGGCTTTAACGAAGCCGGGTTCGGTGGAGGAATTTATTGCTACGGGCAATGCGAGGAGGCGGCCCCGACAATTAGTCATTGCCTCATCACAGGCAATTCGGCCGACGTCGGTGGTGGTATTTCTTGCTGCGACAGCAGCCCAATGATAAGCCATTGCATAATCGCAGGCAATTGGGCCTACAATTGGCGCGGTGGCGGTATTGATTGTAACAATGGGGATGTTTGGTACTCCCCGACAATTAGCCATTGCCTCATCGTGGGCAATTCGGCCGAGTGTGGCGGTGGTATATGTTCAACGGGTGGCAGTACCACAATTAGCCACTGCGACATCAGCAGCAATAACGCAGATGGTGGTGGCGGCATTTTATGTGCAGCAGGCAACCTGATGGTCCATCATACAATACTATGGGCTGATGCGGCACCCTATGGACCGGAGATTGCGATAGTGAGTTTTGGTAATCCTCCTCCTCCTGTTCTTACCATAGGGCACAGCGATGTGCAGGGAGGATTGATGGGCGTGTACCAAACAAGCGGCTCACTGAACTGGGATGCAAACAACATCATCAACGCTGACCCGATGTTTGTGCGAGACCCCAATCCCGGGCCGGATGGATACTGGGACGACGTTAATGATGACTTTGGCGACCTGCACCTGCTCGAGGATTCACCGTGTATTGATGCGGGCGACCCCAATTTTATACCTGTTTCTGACGCCAATACGGATATGGATGGCCAACCAAGGATTGTCGGCTGTCGTGTTGACATAGGAGCTGACGAGTTTGTTTACCTCGGCGATATTGAGTATGATGGGGACGTCGATTTTGTGGACTTTGCTGCCTTTGCCAGCTACTGGCAGGACACCAACTGCGGCAAATGCGGCGGGGCCGACCTTACCGGTGACGGGATTGTAGATTTTAATGATTTGGCGGAACTTGCTGAAAACTGGCTGAAGAGTCTATGCCACGATTGATTATAAAATACCGGTTGATATTTTATAAAAATGATTAGTGTGGATTTTTACGATTTTACAATATTAGCCAATCACTGGCTGGAATGATTTTTGCAAAGATAGAATCTGCTCCGACAATTTACCGTTAGGAGGTCTTTATTATAGCGATAAGTCTATAGTAAATGTTGGTTATTCAATCCTCTTGCCATGTGAGAACGTACAATCTGAAGGTTTTGAACGGCATTAATTGGATATATAAAACAGTAGACATTTTTTAAATTTTTGTAACTGCTTGATATAAAAAGATTTACAAAATGACCATTTTTATGAAATTAGTAGATATCAAGGCCGTTGGTTGTAGTTGGGTTGTATTCAACGAGTACTAAAATGGTAGGCATTAATTCGGTACTAAGGGCATCGAAACAAAAGTTGATTTGGCCAGATATCTTAGGGTAACCAAAGCGATAATATAGCACCTTTGCCAGCCGAGGCATGGTCGATTTTACTCCATCCTCACCACCCTCCTGAGGAGGCGGAATTTGTGAGATGCAAAACCAGCCAGAGACCAAGCTTTGGCACTGTCCTGATTTAAACCGTACCAATAAATCCGGAATCCGACGTATTTTTTTCTTGTGCGAAAGCGGTTTAGCGGTATAATTAGAGGTAGTAATTGATTTATGCACTCTGTGAAAAGTTCTCCTGTTGGTTCAAAACACGTTTGATACGTTTTTGGATGTAAGGAGAAATGGTATGAAAACTCAAACCTCTGGTTTGGTCAGGATGCTTTCACTGATTTTGACCATCCTGTCACTAATCGCCCCATATTCTAAGGCCGACCCTAATTCATTCACATCCGATATATACGCGATCTCCGCAGTGAAGTACAAGCTCGTAGAGGGCAGCATTCTGATCGACGACTGGAAAGGCGGAGGCAGGCCAACAATACAGGTACCGATAAGTGGTTATTTCTGGCTAAGGCGACTTCCACGTGCTCCTCTATTCTCGAATTACGCCGTGCAAAACTTGAAATTCCAAAGTACAGGCTCAGCCGCATTTTCCTACAGCGGGCTATTAAACGGGACATATCGGGTCGGTGGTGAAGTCGCTTTGATGCAGCAGATGGTTCTCAGGGGCACTGTTAACGGCTCGCAGACAGTGCTCTTTGACAGCGTAATGAGCGTACCAGGCATCAGTTTTCCGTGGGTCGAGATCGATGTAAATCAGGTGGATACGAATAGCCTGCAGGTTTTTAATTTTCGTTTGGTTGCGGTGCCATGGCCGAAAACGTGGTTCTCGACGACAACGAGTTTTACAACCTTGTCCGGCGTGAAGATCAGCCATGGCGATCTGCTTAGCACTTCGGGGCAGATAATACGCCGAAATAATCAGTTGACCATGAAGCTTGGAATAATGCCCGCCGTGCCTGATCTCGGGCTTGACGCGGTGATGCTTGGAAAGGTTTCAAATCTGCCTGTACCGGTGAGCCGTTATCGGCCGATATGGTTCTCGCTACCGCAGGATGTCTTCAGCGAGACGCTTGGGATGCTCCATAATGGGGACCTGCTGAGCGAGGAGGGGACGATAGTAAAATCGTACATAGACTTTATAAGCCCGTTTGTGCCCATGCCGCCCATAGCGGATTCCGGGCTAGATGCTATCGCTAGAGCGCCCAAGGGGGAACTGCTGTTTTCCACAAACCAGGACTTTTTCTCAGAGAAGCTTGGTAAAACTATCTCAAACGGCGATCTGCTCAGCGAAAAGGGATATGTCTTCAGATCAAGCAGAGACCTTCTTTCAAAATTTGTCCTCTGTCCGACTTTTGCTCCTATAGATATCGGCTTGGATGCCGCTTATGTCTGGCCTCACGGCGAGGTATGGTTCTCGACGAAATCGTCGTTTCCGGCTGAGCAGTACGCGATAATAGGGCACGGCGATCTGCTCAGCTCTTATGGCAAAGTTGTTCTGCGAAACCGTGAACTGCTTGTGACATTCAAACCCATTGAAGACCTTGCCGATTTCGGGCTTGATGCTCTCGAGATACTATGGCCTAATCTTGCGGCGGACCTGAACGAGGACGGCTGTGTCGATCTCATCGATTATTCGGTTTTCTCCCAGTCGTGGATGTCCTGCAGTGGCGATAATAAATATAATGCGATCTGCGATATTTTCGACGACAATTCCATCGACACGCTTGACGCGGCCGCGTTTTCCGAGAATTGGCTGGCGGAAGTAGAGTAGAGGCAGAATAGGCATTACATTATAGGCGAGCCTCGTTTCGAGACCATCAAGTTTGATAATCTTAATCATTACCTCGTCGGCACATCGCTATTCAAGTTCTCCCCGCGTCCATCGCCTTCTGCTTAGCGGGCGAGGCTCAAAAAAAATGTTTGCCGTCGCGTGCTGTAAGCAGTACAATATGTGTTAACTGAACAATTTGAGGTATTTTTGTTAAGGGTATAGAAATGGCAGATTTGAAAGTATTAAGTGAATCGATTATCAAAGGCGATCAAAAGACGGCGGTGGAAATCACCAGGGCCGCGATCAATGAAAACATGGCTCCTGAGAAGATTCTCAATGAGGGTCTTATCAGCGGCATGAACGTCATTGGCGCACGTTTCAAAAAGAACGAAGTGTACATTCCTGAAGTACTCATCGCGGCACGCGCGATGAAGATGGCGATGGAGCTGCTCGAGCCCAAACTGGTCGCGGCGGGCGTAAAGCCGCTGGGTAAGTGTGCCATCGGTACGGTTCAGGGCGATCTGCATGACATTGGCAAGAACCTTGTGGCGATGATGCTCAAGGGCGCAGGCTTTGAGGTTGTTGACCTCGGCGTCGATGTTTCTCCGGAGAAGTTTGTCGAGAGAGCCAAGGCTACCGGCGTGCCGATCATCGGGCTGAGCGCACTTTTAACAACGACCATGCCGTCAATGGAAAAGGCTATCAAAGCGATCAAAGACGCGGGGTTGAAGACCAAGGTCATGATTGGAGGCGCCCCCGTTACGCAGACGTATGCCGACAAGATCGGTGCAAACGGCTACGCAGCCGACGCAGCCAGCGCTGTGGATATCGCGAAAACCCTGCTGAGCTAAGTAGAAACGCAAAAAGATTCATTTGAATCGCGTCCTATTGGCGATACTCCTTATAGAGGGGTGAAGTTGCGAAAAGGAGGTCGCTGTGGGACGTGGAATCAAGCTTAGCGATGAACAATGGGACGAACTGGATCGGTTACGTTTAAGGACGCCATCAGCTGACGTGTTTCGCAACTGCCTGATTATCCTTATGTCAGACTGCCGCGAGACGATTGCAACCATTGCCCGCCGGCTCGGATGCGGAACAGATACGGTGATAAGGGTCAGGCGGTTATACCGCAATGGGGGCGTCAATGCATTATATCCGATAAAGCCGCCCGGTCGCCCGTGCCGAGCGACGCCAGAATATCTACGGCAGATGAGACAGGCAGTGCAAACCAATCCCCTGAAGCTCGGATATGGTTTTTCAACCTGGTCTGCGGCTCGGCTGGCCGAGCATTTGGCCAAGGTCACGGGGGTTCGTTTCAGCGACGACCAGATACGCAGGTTGTTGCACCAGCAGGGATTTTCTTTTCATCGTCCCAAGCACACGCTCAAAGGCAAAAGGGACGAGGCGGCCTACGAGAAGGCCAAGAAACAGCTTGTACGCTTGAAAAAAAAGCGATGAAGGCAGATGCTAAAAAGGCGTTGGTCTTTCAGGATGAGCTTGAGATTCACCGCCATCCGACATTGACGCGGATGTGGGGCTTGAAGGGGATTCAGCCCGAAGTTCCTTCGCCGGGTGAGAATGAAAAAAAGGTAGTGTATGGCGGCGTGGATTATGCGACAGGCCGAATCACCTACAGGGTTGCTGCGACCAAGAGCGGACACAACTTCCTGGCTTTCCTGATCACTCTGGTCGCGGCTTATGCGGGGCGTAAAATCCTGCTGGTCTGCGACAATGGGAGATTTCACCATACACGGGTTGTTCGGGAGTGGTTGCAGGCCCATAAACACCTCGTTGAGATATTCTGGCTGCCGCCTTATTGCCCCAGCTTAAACCTCATCGAACGACTTTGGGGACATCTGAAAAGAACGGTGCTGGCGAACGTGTTGTTTGAAACGATGAGTGACTTGGTTGCTGCGTTCTGCCGAGGAATCAGCCGGGTCAATGGCTGGCGGAATAAAATGGGCTTTATCTTTGACCACGACGACGTAAACAGAAAGGCAGCTTGAAATGTTTATGCGTTTCTACTTAGAATAATTAACTAATGCACTTTTCTGTTCCCGAATCGATGACATAAGTTTGTGTTCCATGAGGAGCATGCAACGACTGCGAAGATTTTTTGCGCATACATGCTTTAGTAAGAACAACCGGATTCTTGCAGACGCATAAAGGAAAGAACATAATGATTTTTCTCCTCCTCCAAAAAAGCCTGGTACTTGTTGTCGGGCATTTTTTTCATGGTCAGCAGTTTCTCCCCTCTCTCGATCAGCAGAAGGCGATGGAAGCGGTTGTGAGGGTAGGGTGACTGGCAACAACGGATATATAAAACAGTAGACATTTTTTAAATTTTCGTAACCACTTGATTTAAAAAGACTTATAAAATGGCTATTTTTATGAAATTAGCGGATAACAAGCCCTTTGGCTGTAGGATGGTTGTACTTGCTTGATACTGCGAGTACAGTTTGTATCGCTATATTTTTGAACATGGAGCACTACAAACACTTTAACACCATTTGCAACTACAACCATTTTCGTATCTTGCCAGGACGCGAACGCAATAAGTTTGTTGGCGGACCCATTAGTGCAGAGCCAATGGACTGCTGGTTCACACGTCGCTATTTTCAATTGCTCATATTCAAATCACCTCAGCCAGTACTGGGCAATAAATAAGGAAACCATGAGACATGAGCAATGCTGGCGAGAGTGCCGCACTTTTGTTATAGCTACGCGGAACGGTTGCAAAATGTATTAGAGATAGTATGATTTATCGGAAAGGCGGTTAGTTACCGTCAAAATAAAAAATTCTGGGATAGGCGGCAGCCGAAAAGGTGTAAAATTTTGCCCAATGGCCTGCTGCGTCATTTCTTCCCCAAGGGCATGGATTTCGGAAGGACTATGCAATTAGATGTTGACATCACTTTGGAACTATTGAATAATAGACCACGAAAATGTTAAACTATCGGACCCCGGCAGAGGTCTTCTGGAGCAAACCTAAGTGTTACGCTTCAGATTAAAATTTGGGAGTGTTTATGAATGAACTTCTGAAAGAAAATAGAGTGAAAAAGCGAGCCAGCCTGTTCTTCACTATCATCTGCCTATCAGCAGTTTTTGCCCACGATGCCAGCGCCGAGGTGCGTTTGCCTGCTATCATCAGTGACAACATGGTGCTTCAGCAGGGGATGAAGCTACCCATCTGGGGTTGGGCTAACCCAGGCGAAACTGTTACCGTCACCATCGGCAGCCAGAAAAAACACGCCAACGCCGATGCCAAAGGCCAATGGCGAGTTGTGCTGGATAGTTTCGTGAGTTGTGGAACTCACACCATGACTGTGTCTGGAGATAATACCCTGACTGTCCGTAACATTCTCGTTGGTGAGGTTTGGGTCTGCTCCGGTCAGTCCAATATGGATTTCAGCCTGAACGGTGTTCGCAACGCCAAAGAAGAAATGGCAGAAGCCAATGACCCCGAAATTCGGCTTTTTCAGGTCGAGCATAAAGTGGCAAAGACCCTGCTCTCAGATTGCCAGGGCCGCTGGGAAATTTGTACGCCAGCATCTGTAGCTCATTTTTCCGCAGTCGGCTATCTTTTTGGCCGTGACCTGCATATAGCTCGCAATATGCCGGTTGGCCTAATCCAAACATCCTATGGAGGCTCGACAATCGAAGCCTGGATGCGCCGAGAGGTTCTGGAAGCTGATTCCGCCAATAAACCGCTACTTGAATACTGGCAGAATCTATTGTTTCGCTGGGCTGCGACGGAACAACAGGCCGCATATGAGAAAACCCTTGCTCAATGGACCTCACAGGCCGAGGAAGCCAAAAAATACGGTAAACAGGCGCCGCCACGTCCTGCTCAGCCAAGCGAAAGTGTTCATCAGCCTTGCGTGCTCTATAACGCTATGGTCGCACCTCTGCTCCAATACGGCATCAAAGGTGTGGTTTGGTATCAGGGCGAAGCCAATACCAGCGGATTGAGAAATTTCTCAGATTGGTATAAGGACAAAAGTTCCACCGATGTCGCCCACGCTGATCGTTATCAGGATTTACTGACAGTTCTGATCGATAATTGGCGTAAAGATTGGGGAGAAGGTGATTTTACCTTTCTTATCGTCCAGCTCCCAAACTGTGGACAACCTGCCCAAGCCAAAACCCCGCGAGACAGCAACTGGGGCCGTCTGCGTGAAGCCCAGTTACGTACAGCGCTCAGCGTGCCGAAAACCGGCATTGTCTTCACTGTCGATACCGACTTTCCGCCTGGCGATCCCGATACAGGCCATCCACGTCACAAGCAGCATGTAGGGCAGCGACTGGTCCTCGCTGCCCGCGCCATTGCTTACGGCGAAAAAATAGAGTGTTTTGGCCCAATTTACGATTCCATGAGAATTGAGGGAAGCAAAATCCGTTTGAAATTCAAGCATGCTGACAGCGGTCTTGTCGCCAAAGGTGGGACGCTAAAATGGTTCACTGTAGCCAGCCAAGACCAAAAATTCTTTTGGGCTGATGCCATCATCGATGGTGAAACGGTGGTGGTTTCCAGCGCAAGCATTCTCGAGCCTGTTGCTGTCCGTTATGCATGGGATATTGATCCGACTGGCTGTAATCTTTATGGTAAGAACGGTCTGCCGGCAAGTCCCTTCAGGACAGACCAATGGCCGTTGACTGACAAAGATGTCGAAGCCGGAAACTTTTGAGAATAACAATATTCAATAATTCAAAAGGAAGCTGATAATAGTGAACAATATTAAGAATGTGGAGAACCACTTGTTGATATTACTTGTTAACCACTTGCAACCCTCTTTTTGGGTCAAAAACACGCTTGTAAGCCCTTGTGCAACAGAACTTACAGATGGCACTTCGGACTGTCGATCCAAAGGTTGAGGGTTCGGCATCCCTGTTGAGATACGAGGCTCTGCCGCCGGATCCATAGTTGCGCATGTACTGGGTTTTACTCGGGTTTGCCCTGTTGAAAATGATTTATATTTTGGGGTTCCTGCGTCATTTGCTGATATTTTGAAGCAGTTACCTTGGAGGTTAATTTGCATTTTTGATTGGTACAAAGCAACAAACTGTTATTTATAACAGCCGGATGGAACAGCTTGGTGCATGTACAGGTTGAACCCGGTAAGTTTCAGACAGCTTTGTCCAACAAAGATTTTTTCTAATTCTTGAACCACCTTCTTTTCATTAGCATCAGAACTTCTAAGATAATATTTTTGAGAAGTAACTATGCTTGAGTGCCCTATCAATTTCATCAAAGTATGAACTGGAGTCCCAGCATTAATCTACTAAAAGAAATTTTAGTGCTTCACGAGACTCAAAAAACGATTTTTCCGGTTCACCATGGTTGCCTCCAGGGATCAATTCCACTTCCATTTCTCCTCCAAGTGCCTGATATCGCTTCTGAAATTCAATAGTATTCTCTTTAATGGGAACAATAGCATCCGTATCACCATGAATGTGATATATTTTTACTCCTGCTTTTGCCAACGGTGCAAGATTATCAATAGGATTGAATTCTCTTAGCCTATTCTGTAATTCTTCACACGATAGCCCGTAAGATAATCCTTTGGTTACAATATCTCCAGGTGGGCATAGCTGATTAAGCCCAGGCCAGCTTCTCATATCAGTAGCAGGCAGGATTCCCAGTATGCGATCAACCTCATTTGGATATCGAAATGCCCAGCCGTAAACGATCAATCCCCCGTTACTTTGGGCTGTTAAACGTGCTTTAGGATTTAATTTATAGTCTCGAATGAGCATTTCGTAAAATTTCTGAAAAACCTCTGCTCCTGCCGGGCTTCCGGCTGTTACTCCTACATCTATGCCAACCACATGAAAGCCAGCATCCAGAAATTTCTCAATATACCACTGTTGAAATATGTTCCAATTCCTTTGATCCCATGGGAATGCACAATAAATATTGCCTATCCATACCCATCTTCGCTCAGGATCTATGCGGCCTTTCGGTGTAAATATAAAACCGACCGTGCCGGCACAATGCAGTTTGGTCATAGTCGCGTTCTTAAAATTATTCTCCCACCTGTAATTGTGCATCGGCAGCCCAGCTATCGTATAATCGCTTACCGAGTTGGCTTCTGCCTGAGTAACCGGTGACCACATGATAACTATATACAAAACTGCTGATTGCCATCCCGATGCCCACTTGATTCTTCCTGTTTTTGGATAGTCTTGATTATATGTTTCAAGCAATGATTTCCAAAAGTACATAATGCTGTCCTCCTTTACTCTCGGGTAAGACTTTTAATTTGATTCATTTCCGTGCATACAAAATAATCATTAACTTCTTTTATATCCTCATAAAAATAGTATCACGCCACCAGCTTGGCTACATATCAGTTTTATTATAGGTATAATTCAGGCAGTAGCCGCCATGCTACCTCCGATAATTATTAAAACCGAACCAACCAGCAGTCTGACAAAGTTAAGTTCCTGCCATTCACCGAAAACCAAAAGACCCAGCACTACCGCAACAAGTGTATTCATATTGTACAGTGGCACGAGTTTGCTTATGGGGATACCATAGTTTACCAACGCAATGCCGATAAGACCCATGCTTATACCCCAACATAGTCCAACTCCGGCAGCAGGTAACGCAAATTTTATAGAAATCGTTCTATCCGGCATGATTACATAAAGGCACAGTCCAACAATCAGAACACCAATGCCTGCGGTTATTATCAGCCAGCTTGTGGCGATGCCAGCCTGATTGCTGAGTTTTTGGCAGATTGCAAGAATACCCAATAAAATGGCGGGCATAATTCCGCCAAGAAGAATTCCGATTAGTTGTGGAGACATTTTCAAATAATCCTTAAATATGAGGTTTCTGAAATATAGATTCACTCGCTACACTGAACTACTCGTGCCAGAAAACTGAATTATCATTATCATCATCGTTCTTTGTGTCGCGACGACAAATACATTTGCGCATAAGAGTTCCCAGCAACCACGGAACAGCTGTCATTACCATAATACAAAAAATCGCAAATTCCACAGTTATTGCCATGCAATACTCTCGATATCTGCTTTAGTAATTTGGGATAACAATCCACACCAGTTTCATTTATTCAACACTTTGCCACAGCAGAACAGCCGGATTATTTGCTCTATAGATTCTGCAATCAACTTGTGAGCATTTTGCTGAGCATATTCCAGCGACATAGGACCAGTACAGATCGAAAAATACGCCGCGACACCTTTATTCAAAATATTGTGCGCATCTTTTCCTATGCCACCCGCCAATACTATCGTGGGCACATGCTGCAACACCGCTTGCTCAGCAATACCGCCGACAACCTTGCCATAGACGCTCGTACCATCCAGCCGGCCTTCTCCAGTAATGACAATATCTGCGTTCTGCAAATGAACTGCAAAATGACTTTCACTCATCACCAATTCAATCCCCCGATGAGTTTTGGCATCCAGAAAGGCCATCAGCGCCGCCCCCATGCCCCCTGCTGCACCTGCGCCCGCCTTATTGCGAACAACACATCCTGTCGCTTTTTCAATTAGGTTAATTATATGGCTGAGATTCGATTCCAACTCGATTTTGTCAGTATCGCTCGCGCCTTTTTGACCTGCATAAGTATAAGTTGCACCCATCGGCCCAAGTAATGGATTCTCCACATCACATGCTACTATGAAGGAGCTTTCTTTGGCGGCGGGCAGCAAAGTCCGGGCATCAATATCGGCTACCCGTCTCAGATTGCCGCCGGTCAGTCGTTCTCGAATCTTATGTCCATCGGCATCTAAAAACTTGATACCGAGCGCCTGCATCATGCCACAGCCACAATCGTTAGTCGCTGAACCGCCGATACCTATAATAAATTTTCCCACGCCCTCATTTAAAGCAGCCTTGATGAGTTGCCCAACACCATAGGTACTGGTTTTCAGAGGATTTCTTTTTTTAGAAAGCAACAGTGGCAAGCCTGCTGCTGCGGCCATCTCGATCACCGCTGTCAACATATCGCATTTTGATCCTAAAATGCCATAGAATCCTTGTACGGTGTCGCCAATTGGACCTTCAACATTAACGTAGCGCATCTGGCCATTTGTTGCTGCTACAAGTGCGGCGGCGGTACCTTCACCGCCATCTGCCATTGGAACCTGCACAACCTCCGCAGAAGGATATGCCCGACAAACACCTTCGGCCATAGCATCGCAAATCTGCTGCGCAGTAAGCGACCCCTTAAAAGAATCGGGAGCAAGTACAATCTTCATATAGTATGTCCATTAGTATTTTGCCCCATATCAACCCGCAAGATCAACCAATCTTTTGCCAGAAAAACGTTTATGCATATTTATATCGCCACCTTCTATATTTCAACCAAGCACATTGGGCGATGACCATCTGCGAGTCGATCCGCATTCTCCAAAGCAACTGCGGCCCTTCTTCGGGCGGTTTCATCCGTAACGCCAGCAATGTGGGGCGTCAGAACAACATTCGGCAGTTTAAACGCCAGCTCGTTCATATCGGGCGGCTCTTTTGCGAAAACGTCAAGACCTGCCCCGCCCAGCTTGCCGTCCAAGAGTGCTTTGTACATTGCGGTCTCATCAACCAGCGCTCCACGTGCAACATTGATGATACAAGCGGTTGGCTTCATCATTGCAATTCGTCTGGCATCAATCAGGTGGCGGGTATCGCCGTTTAGATGCAGATGCAAAGAGAGGAAATCACAACGCTGGACGACCTCATCAAGGTTATCAGGCGTACCGACAAAGTCGGGCTTAATCTCATCAAGTATCTTCGGGTCAATCTTCGCGATGTCAATCGCCTCAATGCGCATACCGAACGGTTTCGCTCTGCGTGCCAGTTCCTGACCGCTGGCCCCAAAGCCTACGATGGCAAGGGTTTTTCCCAAAAGGGACTGGCCAAACGGCTTCCACAGAATCCCATTGTGCAGATTTTCACTGCTTGTATGCCAGTGGCGAGTGAGCATAAGAATAAACATCATCGCACACTCTGCCAGTCCGACCCTGCTTCCGGTACCTGGGCAATTTGCAACCATAATACCTTTACTTCTAAGATAAGCGACATCAGTATGGTCAAGACCTGTCCCAAGTATTTGCCATAATTTTGCATTTACGGCAGCATCTATTTTTTCTCGCGTAGCCCAGCCGCCGCAATCAATAACCATATCGGCATCTTTGAATTGCGGCGCAACGGGTACCTTCAAATCAAACAACTGAAGATCATGTCTGCCTTTAAACGCTTCCATGACACCTTGCCTCCATTGCGGCGGCTCTTCTTTACGGGCATAATAAAGCACTTTCAATTTCTTCATGATCAACCTCTCACTGATGAAATACAATCTATGACCTTAAGACAACTGCTGTTAAGCATCCATTCATCGCCTCCGATAAGCAGCAGAGTGAATCCTTCGTCAACAAAACGTTTATAGGTATCGGTGTTGAACATATCTCCACCATATATTGCCGTCCCCATAGGCTTTTTGAGCGATTGAGCGGCTTTTATAACCACTTTTATGGTGTCCTTAAATTTTGGATTGGTAAAATCCATAGGCACGCCCAATGATAAAGACAAGTCAACTGGTCCGATGATGAATGAATCAACACCATCAACCGATAGAATCTGATCGATATTTTTGATGGCCTTGACATCCTCAATAATGGGAAGATAGACGATTGAATCGTTTGCTTTACTATAATATTGAGTCTCATACCCATACTGCGATGCGCGAGCAGGTCCCCATCCTCGAGAACCCGCGGGAGGATATCGAACAGCCGAAACCCCCAGTTTCGCCTCTTCACCCGAATTCACGAACGGTGTAAGGAATCCCTGTGCGCCCATGTCAAGAAATGGTCGCATGAGGTCTGGGTCATTTTTTAGGATGCGAACAATACCTGTTGCCTTCGTGCATCCAATAGCCTGAAGCTGTGCCTGAACACCCACCGGCGTCTGCGGAGCATGTTCAGAGTCAATAACGATATAGTCAAATCCTGCAAGGCCAAATAATTCGGCAATCGCAGGCGAACCAAAACGCAATTGAGCGCCGATGGCGATTTTACCTTGCTGCAACAGTTTTTTGAGTCGGTTTTCCATTTGTTACCTCACTTTTAGAGTTACTTCATTCAAACTTATTATGGTTCATTATTTATTAACAACATTTACCGGTTTATTCGCAAGAAAAGCACGCACATTATTAATAGAGACGTCAAGCAGCCGTTGTCGGGCAGAACGTGTTGCCCACGCAATATGCGGCGTTATGTAGCAATTTTTAGCTTTGAGAAGCGGATTCTCAGGCGATGGCGGTTCGCTCGATAGCACATCCATTCCTGCACCGGCAATACGACCTTCATTCAGAGCATCAGCGAGCTCTTGTTCATTTACAAGCGGCCCTCTGCTCGTATTGATGATAAACGCAGTAGGCTTCATCAGAGCCAGAGTCTTTGAGCTGACAATCTGCTGTGTTTGCGGCGTAAGCGGACAGTGGAGGCTGACGACATCGCTTGCCTTAAAGAGTGTGTCGATATCGACATATTCAAAGGATGTTTGATCGGGCGGCGCCACATCAAAGCCCACTACCCGCATCCCGAACGCCCGGGCAAGAGCCGCAACCGCTTGTCCGATACGCCCGCAACCGATAATGCCCATAGTTAAATCTGCAAGCTCGATCAGCGGCCTGTCCCAGTAACAAAAATTAGAGCTTCGACACCAACGGCCATCAGATACCGTCTGGGCATGATAGCCGACATGCTGTGTTAATTCCAATAGCAGCGCAAATGTCATTTGTGCAACCGATGCGGTTCCGTACGTGGGCACATTAGTTACAATAATGCCTTTTTTCTTTGCCGCCTCGACATCAATAATATTAAAGCCCGTTGCCGTTACCCCGATATAGCGAAGCTTCGGCAATTCATTCATCGTCTCCTTATCGATCACAACTTTATTGGTAATGATAACCTTGGCATCGCGGCATCGCTGAATCGCTTCAGATCTGGTGCTTCTTTCATACACCTCCGTTGATCCAAGCTCCATCAACGGCTGCCAACTCAAATCTCCAGGATTAAGTGTGGCGCCGTCAACGACTACTATTTTCATGTCATTTTCCTCGTTTAATTATAAAACAGTTTCTGCAATTGCCTTAAGATTGCGCAGCGGCGTGGTAAGCGGCACCGCACACTCAGGCCCAATTACATCGATACCAGCTCTGAATGCCGCATTCACCGCAGAGGCAACATCTTCAGGGCTGCCGTTAAGAAGCATCGTATTGTTGATAGCTCCCATCAATGCGAGTTTTTCGCCGGCAAGCCTGCGGACGCCGGCAGGAGTACCTGACTTTGTATCCCAATGGAAACATGCCAGACCTGTTTGCGCAATCATACCGACACGGTCACTGGTGTCACCACAAATGTGCAGGATCAACGGCACTTTAAGTTCCCTTGCCAGCTCGGTGTGAAGTGGCATCAAAAACTCCTGATAGGCCGCCGGACTGCACAAATCTCGCGTGGCATGATCTGCGAGCAGCAGACAGTCAGCACCGGCATCGATCTGCGCATTTGCAAATTTAATAGTAACATCTTTGAGTTTTTCAAGTATTCGTCTCACATTATCCGGTTCGGTCAATGTCATTATGAGGAAATCCTCAATACCAAAATAATGATAGGCCTGCGTCCAGCTGCCAAACACTTTTCCGCACACCGCAGCAGAATTACCCAGTCGACGCTTAAGCAGTCGCAGCGCCTCAAGCGGTACCGCACAGCCCGGATGCCGCAAAAGATCTGCGGGAATGCGTATATCGTCAATGCTCTTGAAAATCGGTTTGCCGCTTTCAGGCATTCGGTCTGGACCGCCCCAATTCACATTGCACCCCATTGCGGCAGCCTCATGACAAACCGAAAACAGAGGCATTACGACATCCATACCAAGCACGGTGTGGCCGGACAGGGCAAGTTTATACATTTTTTCGGGATCCAGATGAGCGTCGGGGAACGCCGCACCGACATGTGTCATAAGCTCACGACTGACGATACTCGTACCCGTGCCAAACACCGGCTTCGAGGCTTTTTTCCGTACTATCGCATTAAGAAAATCGCTCTTACTCATTACTACTCATCCTCATCTTATTGCAGTTGCTGTACACCGATGGTGATCCAGAAATTCATAATTTGGCCGGGCATTAATTGTCGCACTGTGCCGGTTCTGCCGCATACCTCAAGATCATCGCCAATTCCGGATGTCGGCTCTATACCCAACAAAAAACGTCCCTTAAAATCGCCGTCGCCAAGCGTATCAAACCCCTGGCTTATAAGAATCCCCATGTGAGGCAGTTGTAAGGTATCTGCCTTTATCTCAAGCGATTCGCCGCAATCAAGCCGATGCAATTTTATCCATGCCGCCTGCTCCGCTTTTGTAAAAGCCTTCATCAGGGTCTGTCGTAAGTGATTATATGGGCCATGCAAATCATCTGGCAATGGAAAAGGGATATTCGCCCAGCGATTCTCCTTGAGTCCCAGATCCCCCCATGCCGCCGTAATATAAAGCTGCTTTACGGACTGAGGCAGCTCCAGCCGGGTATGCTCGTTGGCAAGGAATAATGGGTGGGCCGAATAGATATAATCAATCTCTTCAACACCGTAATTGTGAATGGTGTAATCGAGCCGCAAAGTGCAGGGGTCATAAAAACTGCATACACGAGTGAACCGAAATTGAAATTGTGTATTATTGACCCATTGAACAACCGCATCGTTTTCAATCTTTGTATTCCACTGCTGCTGCCACAGCAGTCCATGATCACCCAAAGACATTCCACTGAATTTGCCCCTGCTGCAATTGCATTGACCAACCGTCGGAAAACATTCGTCAATGCCTGAGATGTCATGATAGCTAAAGCCTTTTGCCTGGTCGAATACCGCACGGGGGTCCTGAAAAAGAAACTCCGTACCCGTACGTTTAGAAACTATCGATCGGATTTTCCCACCACAGTTAGGATCAAGCACAACACGTAGGTTAGTACTTTCAAATACGATCATGTCATTTTGCTCGGTTATCATTACTTATCTTCCCGGGACGTAGCCCTGACCCCATTGCTCTTTCGTCGGTGTTCTGAAATTCGGCGTACAGGGCAGAATCGTACTCTGTCCGCCATCACATAGAATTGTCTGGCCGATAATGTACCGCGACTCATCCGATGCCAAAAAAATTGCCAGCCGGGCAATATCAACCGGCTCACCGATAAAGCCCGACGGCAAAAGCATCCCGGCCGCCTTTTCATCAAATTCCGGCCCAAGCACCTTCCGCTGATTCTCCTGCAGAATCCAACCCGATGCTATGGAGTTGACGCGGATGTTCTTTTGTATCAGTTCCACCGACAATGTGCGCGTAAAGCCGATTATGGCGGCCTTACTTGCGGCATAGACAGCGTGTTCCACTATTGCCCCAAAAGCATGCACCGAGCCTATATTGATGACCGAACCATGACCGGCCTTTTCCATTATCGATGCTGCGCCCTGCGTGCAAAAAAACATTGCGCGAATATTCACATTGAAAAGCGTGTTAAACTGCTCGACGGTCGTCTCAAGAAAAGGCTGGTTCATCGTAATCCCTGCATTGTTTACAAGAATATCTAAACCACCCAGAAAATCAGCAGCCTGAGATGGTAGTTTCTTTGCCTGCACGGCATCATTAAAATCGGCTTTGAATGCCCTGGCCTTGCCGCCATTTTTTACGATCTCCGCTACGGCGGATTCCGCACCCGATGCACTGTGTGAATAATGCAACGCTACACTTGCCCCTTCACGAGCAAATTCAAGTGCAATGCCGCGACCGATGCCCGTTCCAGCGCCGGTAACAAGCACTTTCTTTCCTGCCATTCTCAATTCTTTCATAATAGTTTTCCCTTCACATTGAAAGTTTCAGTTTTCCACAGATCATTGTCGACCACAAATAAATGGCACCCCGGGTTCGATGGTGCAAAACCTGTCCATCATGCCATACAGAAAAAGATTCACCCGTAAGGTGTGCGGGGGCATCTGCCCATCCGGGAAAAGATCATAGTGATACGGTATCACCAAACGAGGCTTGATCTGGTCAGCGAGTTTTGCGGCATCGGCAGGTCCAAGGCTATGCCACATCCCGTTTATAACCGTGAACATCACATCGGGCTTGTACTCGGCAACGCTACGGCCGATTGCCTCATGGTATCCCGTGTCACCGGTAAAATAGAGTGTTGGCCCCGCTTTGAGAGAAACCAGATACCCCACATGTGTAAGGTCATCATCGCCAAACGGGATGGCCAGCGTCGCCCGAAATATCAAATCACCTCTGGTGTACACCTTGCCCGGCCATGTGAGAGTTATTTGCTCCTGCGGCACGCCCAATTCTTCAAGCTTGGCTGCGGCGTGTGGAGGTGTAAGGTATGGCCCTTTGCCACCCGCCTGGCGATACTTGCTAATCGTCTCAGGGTCAAGATGATCCGCATGTGAATGAGTCATGGCATATACATCAAAACCGCTTAACTGATCGGCCTGTATCGGCGGCGCAAACGAGCGATAGAAGTTAAATCCCAGTTTCTCGGCGGCAGGACCGCAACTATCGGACAAATACGGGTCTATTACGGCAAGTGTACCCTGCGGACTTTTCAGAATAAATCCCGCCTGCCCGAGCCACCAGACCGCAAGCGAGCCTTTGGGTACTTCAAAGGACTTAAATTCAGCAAATGTCATTCCCATATCAATACCCTTAATTAATAATAAGCTATCTGTCCACTCTTGCACCGCCGCCTTTAGTTAGTTTCTCGACTTCCTTGAGGCTTGCCATCGTGGTGTCACCAGGGGTCGTCATTGCTAATGCGCCGTGGGCGGCGCCGTAGTTGACGGCCTCCAGCGGGGTTTTTCCTTCCATAAATCCATAGATAAGACCCGATGCAAAGCTGTCGCCGCCGCCGACGCGGTCATAAATCTCAAGGTCGGGCCGCATGATCGATTGATGGAACTGGCTATCGGCATAGCAGATCGCGCCCCAGTCGTTGATCGAAGCGGTTTTGGCATTGCGCAGGGTGGTGGCGACGACCTTGAAATTGGGAAACGTCTTGACCGCCTCAAGGATCATTTTTTTAAAATTGCTCACATCAAGATTCGAACAGTGGTCATCAAGACCCTCGACCTTAAAACCCAAGGCCGCGGTAAAATCTTCTTCATTTCCGATCATCACATCGACATGCGAGCCGATGGCGCGGTTGACTTCCATCGCGCGGGCAGTACCGCCGATGGACTTCCATAGCGACGGCCTGAAGTTGAGATCGTATGAAACGATCGTGCCGTATTTTTTGGCGATGGTTACCGCCTCGATGATGACATCTGGTGTGGTCTCGGAGAGCGCCGCGAAGATGCCGCCGGTGTGGAACCAGCGAACGCCGTCTTTGCCAAAAATCCTTTCCCAGTCGATATCGCCTTTTTTCATTTGCGATGCCGCCGAATTGGCTCGGTCTGAGCAGCCGACAGCACCCCTGACCCCAAAGCCTTTTTCGGTGAAGTTGAGGCCGACGCGGACGTTTCTGCCGATGCCGTCGAAGGGAACCCACTTGACGTATTCCATATTGACACCGCCTTGAAGTATCAGGTCTTCAAGCAGTCTTCCGACGGGATTGTCGGCTATGGCAGTTACAACGGCGGCTGTCTTGCCAAAACACCTTCGCAGGCCGCGGGCGACGTTATATTCTCCGCCGCCTTCCCAGACCTGAAACGTGCGGGTGGTGTGGATGCGAGAATCGCCCGGATCAAGGCGGATCATGATCTCGCCGAGCGAGAGAATATCGTATTTGCACTGTGTTTTGGGTTTTACTTCAATGACGGCCATTGTTATTTGCCCTTTCGAATAGTCTGGATAAGTTCAAGTGTTTCTTTGACCTTTTTGGTTAATCCTGCATAGTCTTTGGCGGCCAGCAGTTCCTTGGTAATAAGATTTGAGCCCATTCCCACACAGGCAACGCCCGCCTCAAACCAGGCGGTGAGGCTTTCCTTTGTCGGGCTTACGCCGCCGGTGGGCATCAGGTCGGTCCACGGACACGGACCTTTGACGTTTTTGACAAACGCCGGCCCGCCCACCTCTGCGCCGGGGAATACCTTGCAGATTTCAACTCCCAGCGTCTCGGCCCTATGTATCTCGGTTGCGCTGCCGCAGCCGGGCGAGTAAGGGATTTTGCGACTGTTGCACAGCTTGGCGGTATCCTCGTCAAGCAACGGGCCTACGACAAAATTAGCGCCTGCGGCTATGTACATCGCCGCCGTGGGCGCGTCAACGATCGAGCCGACGCCAAGAATTACTTCGGGCTTGTTCTTTGTACAATATTCTTCAAGCTGGTTAAAGACATTGATAGCCCGGTCACCGCGATTGGTGAATTCCACTAATCGCGCGCCGCCATCAGCACAGGCACAGATAACGTTTTTTGCAACCTCAAAATCGGCGTGATAAAACACCGGTATCATGCCGATCTGTTTCATCATGGTTAATGTTTCAAGTCTTCTGTATCGTGACATGCGTTTCTCCTAATATTATGATTATATTTTAAATTTTTTTGCCTGTTACACACGAATACATGGCAAGAATATTCTCAAGCGGCGTATCCGGCTGGATGTTGTGGGCGGGAGCAAGAACAAATCCTCCGCCTTTGCCCACTGTCGCAATTCGCTCAAGCACTTCGGCCCGCACATCGTCGGGTGTGCCGAACGGCAGCGTCTTTTGCGTGCTGATGGTGCCGTGAAAACAAATACGATCACCAAATTCAGCTTTGAGCGAGGCGGGATTCATGCCGGCGGCCTCCGGCTGGATCGTATCGTAAATATCGACGCCGGCCTCTATAAAATCCTGCCAGATGATCCTTGTCGAGCCGCAGCTGTGAAGCATTAATTTTGCACCATGCTGGTGGGCAAGATCGCACATCGCCTTGAGCTTTGGAAAGAAAAGCTTCCGCCATATCTTAGGATGCATTAGCAGTCCATTTTGAGAGCCGTAGTCATCACCTATCCACAGAATATCGATTTTACCCCTGCCTGCCTTCATCGCCTGTTCAGTACGGCAGTAGCATATCTCAAAACGTTTTTCAATACAGGCTACGCCGACAGGGTCTTCCGTGGCAATATCAAAGAGAAACTGTTCGACTCCCCGCCCGAAAGAAATCCCGTTGATCAAATCCATATTGCCGGGCGAACCGTAAATAATGGCATAGTCTTTATATTTGTCGCAACCAGAGGAAATTGAAGACACATCAAACCATTCCGGTCTGGGCCACCGGAACCGCTCAACATCACTGACGCTCTTAAATTCGGCATAAGGGAATTCAACGGATTCAAAATACGACCCCGCTTCATTTTTTATTGGTTTACGTATCTGACCCCAGAAATTCTCAAATCTGCCATCAGGCCATTTTTTTAGTTCCGGCCCTATATATGGTGAATCAATTACTCTGATATCGACACCCAGACAGTTAAGCAGTTCATCAACGCTCGAAACTCCGAAGTACGATATAAGCTTGTCATCTATCTCAGGTGTACCAAGATAGTTGCATGGCACTCTATCAGGTATTTTGTGCGATATCGCTGTTAAGACACGCTCTTTCGAATTCATCTTTTTCATAGCCTCTTCATTATCCAGAAGTTCTCTATTCAATATTAAAATGCGGCTCAAGAATTTTCTTAGCGGTTGTATATGCCTTCTTTGCAAGTTTTTGCGGCTCCCATCGCCAGTATTCTTCTCTGAACAGCTCAATTGCACAGACACCATCATAGCCAATCTGCTTTACTTTTTTGCAGATTTCGTCAAGATTGATAACGCCCAGTCCCGGCAGTACCCGCAGGCCGTCCGTCAGAGCCTCTTTTGAGGCATCCTCAAGGTCGTTAAGATGAAAAGTAAGTATTTTCGATGTGTCCAATTGGTCTATTTCACGTATATCGCCGCCGCCGATATAAAAATGGCAGCAGTCGAGATTCATGCCGATGTTTTTCCGATTGACTTTTTTAACGATCTCAAAGGCCCCGCGCGGTGTTCTAACGCTGCACCAGGGAAATCCCACAAACTCAAAAGCAAGATTGACATTATAGGGCTTTGCGATATCACTTAAATTCCGAAGGACTGCCACATATTCATTGACAACCTTTTGCCAGGGAAAGAACAGTTCCAGAACAGAGCCTCCCTTGGCTCGCGGTGTGGGGCTGGGAACAACCACGATAGTACTGCAGTTTATTTCTTTGGCAATCTGACATAGCTGCAGACACCGCTTTTGGATTTTCTTATAGTCTTTGCCGCGAAAGCCTATAAACTCAATTGAGTTGATGGCCGTCGGCTCAATATCATTGTCAGTGAACAATTTTTTGAGACGGTCAATGGAATTATGAGCCAGATACGTATCGACTTTGGCGGCCCACAGTTCCAATGCCGTAAAACCTGCCTTCTCGCTGACCCGAACATCGGTTTCAAGGCTCGATCGCATACTTGTTGCGCCATGATAGGCAAGTTTCATACTCACACTCCTCCGTAGGCGCTCATGCCGCCGTCAACGACCAGAGTTGTTCCGTGCACAAACTGTGCGGCGTCAGAAAGCAAAAACAGCGCGGGGCCGGCCAAATCTTCCGGGTCGCCATACCTGCCCGCGGGCGTATGGTCAATGACTTTCTGGCCTCTTGGTGTCATTTTGCCGGTTTCCCTGTCGGTGAGCAAATATCTGTTCTGCTCAGTCAAAAAGAATCCCGGCACAAGGGCATTTACCCTGATCTTGTTGCTGTATTCCTGACAGGTATGCACCGCCAGCCACTGTGTAAAATTGGTGATAGCGGCTTTTGCGGCGCTGTAGGCCGGAGTTCTGGTAAGAGGCCGAAGCGAGGCCATCGACGAAAAATTAAGTATCCGACCGCTGTCCTGTTTGAACATAAGGGGGCAGACAACCTGACAGGCAAGGAACGTACCCATAAAATTCAGATCAAAGACCCATCGAACCGCATCGGCAGAAAGCTGGGCAAAGGGTAGCTCGGGGCTTGTAGTGGCTTCTTTTTTATTGCCGCCAGCACCGTTGATAAGGATGTCGATCCTGCCGAATACCGTTGTCACCTGCTCGGTCATTGTGCGTAAAGATTCTTTGTCTAATACATTGGCATAGAACGCATGGGCGATTCCTCCGGCAGAGTTGATCCGATCGGCCGCCGTCTGTGCCGCATCCATACTTATATCGACTATCGCGGCCTTGCCGCCGCATCGTGCAAAATGTTCGGCGATAACGCTGCACAAAATCCCGCCGCCGCCGGTTATCACCGCTACCTGATTGGAAAAATCAAATGCCTTTCGTATATCCATGTCTGCTCCGTTTGCTGGTTTATTTCAAAAGTTCGTCAATATTAAGTTGCCAGTCATTGGCTAAATCTCTAAGACTCTTTTCGACGTAGTCCGGCAGATCGATTCCCTCTTTGGAGGCTTTTTCATAGTTGTTCCACTCGATCTCACCCGGCAGATATATTCTCTCTGCCCCTTTGGCTTTGGGGGCGTCGTGGAGCTGCCTGTTCATCTTGTCCATTCTTGCCTTGAAGGTCTCGATGGGCATCATCTTGCTTATATCTATGACGATGAAGGCATGTCCTTCGTTGACCGGCTTTGCAAAGTCTCTAAGCCAGCAGAGGACATCCAAAGTAAATAATGCGCCCGTCAAAACAGCCGAGAGTACCTCAACCAGAACCGCGATGCCGTAGCCCTTATGGCCGGCCATCGGCAATATAGCGCCTTCTTCGGGATATTTGGCGGAGTCAGTTGTCGGTAGACCATCTTTATCGACAAGCCAGCCCGGCGGGATCGGTTTGCCGCTTGATTTGGCGGCATAGACCTTGCTCACGGCCGCGACGCTTGTGGCGATATCAAGAAAGACCGTCTTGTCGGTACCGGTCGGTATCGCATAGGCCAAGGGGTTGGTGCCGAGCATCGGCGCCTTGCCGCCGGGAACCGTCATACATGGATCGACGTTGCTCATCGCAATGCCGATCATGCCCTCTTTGGCGGCTATATTGGCATAAAAACCGGCCGCCCCAAAATGACTGCTGCCCTTTACGCCCACATACGCGATACCGGCGATTTTTGCCTTTGAAATAGCAAGCTTCATTGCCTCAGTAGAAGTTACCATCGGCATCGCAAAATGGCCGTCAATAATCGCCCACGCCGGACCTTCGGATGCTATTTCAGGTGTGGCCTTGGCCTTGAGGCCGCCTTCCTTCATGTTCTTGAGCAGCAGATACAATTGCTTGCTGCCGTGGGTGAACGTACCCATAAGGTCGGTGGTTACCAGCACATCGGCGGTTGTTGCGGCATTGGCCTTCGACATACCGGCCTTGAGCATGGCATTTATACAGAAATTACGTAACGATGTAGATTGTACTCTCATAGGATCATCCTTGTGTCGTCGTTATACTATGGTCAGACCTTCTTAAATTTGGAGACATCATGCAGTTCACAGACCTCGCCGTCCGGGCCGTAGAAATACAGCACCCACACACCCGGCCGAAACTCCACTGGCTCGCCGACGAATTTTACGCCATTGCGTTTAAGCAATTCCACTCGCTCATGAAAATCGTCGATCTCAAAGCCGATATGCACAATACCATGATCTCGCTGCTGCATTGTCTGGGCTTTATTTTGGCCGCGAGGCTGGTAATATTCAAACAGTTCAAGAACGCCGTCGCCGAGCCTTAGATGCGTAATTTTGCACTTGGTGCCGGGAACGCCGATCACTCGTGCCTGACGGTCGTCGGCGATATCAAGCCGGAGGACGACCTCCATGCCCATAATGTCTCTGTAAAAGGCAAGAGACCTTTGCATGTCGGACACGCTTAAGCCTACATGTCCCAAGCCTGGTATCTGCATCGCTGACTCCTCGTTAATCCTGGACAACCATGACCTTTGTATCCATCAGTTTTTCCGCCGTCTTAATCGCGTCGATTACCTTATCAAGCGAATAGCGGCCGGTAACCATCGGAGAAAGGTCCATACGTTTTGCCGCAAGCAGGCGTATTACCAGGGGGAATATCGCGCCTGAATGACCGACCGAACCGTTAATATGAAGCCGCTGCCACTGCATCCGCAGTACCGAGACCGGCACTTTCGCTGCGCCCATTCCGCACTGGACGATCTTGCCGCTGGGGTCAAGGACTTCCTCAAATATCGGATAGGTCACCGGTCCTGCCGCCGCCGCCTCAATACACATCTTTACTCCCTCGCCGCCGGTTACTTCCTTAATGATATCGGCGGGTCGCTTGCCTTGTTTTTCACAGGCCACAGGGTCAAAGGCGTAATCAGCGCCCATCTTAACGGCAAGGTCACGACGAGTTACCGAAGGTTCCATGACAATTACCTTTGCCGCTCCGGATGCCCGAGTAAGGGCAATGCCCATCATACCGACAGGGCCGCAGCCGGCGATCACTACGTAACTGCCGGGCAAAAATCCGCCAGCGGAAATGAAAATGCCGTTATAGGCCACACAGCACGGCTCGACCATCGCGCCGATCTCAAATGCCTTTTTCTTGTCGCCAAGAGCTGTGGCGATATCATTTATCTTCCAGCAGTACTGCTCGGGAACGGCGATATACTCGGCAAATGATCCCTGCTTGGTAAAACCGATTTCCTCAAGCTGCGTGCACTGGTCAAAGAGGCCGCTTCTGCATACGGTACATTTGCCGCACCATGCCATTTCCTCGACAGCGATCAGATCGCCGACCTTTAATGAGGTGACGCCTTTGCCAAGCTCAACCACCTCGCCCGACCATTCGTGGCCTAAGACTACAGGGAATTTGCAGTGGCCCGGATATGCCGTATAGCCATCCGCAAGACGCTGAGACATATGCACATCGCTGCCGCATACGCCGGTGCATTTTACCTTTACAAGAACCTCGCCCTGCACAGGCTTGGGAACAGGAATATCAATCATTTTGAGGGTCGGATTATAAAATGCTTCGCTGCCGTTATAGGTGCTCTTTGTTGCAAGTTCATGTTCACTGAAACGATAGGTACTTTTCGGTTTCCATTCGGCGTCAAGCAATAGTGCCTTCATACATGTCTCCTTTTCAAAAACAAATTTTGTTGTTATTTTTTATTACGTTAAATTTTACTATGGTGCTTAGAACGGGCCAACCTGCGGCAGACTGTACACCGACTTCCATCCTTTACTCATAGGTTCTTTCAGATACGGAGCAAGCTCCTTCGGATCTCGCAGCGAGACTTTTTCAGTCGGAGGCACTGTGCCGGCAGGAAATGCCTCAAGCGTCTCATCAATTAAGAGCGTAAGGTACTTCATAATAGCAAGTACCGGCTTTTTGGCCTTGTTGGCCTCGCCAAGACCGGGTTTGCCGACCACACCCTCCGGTGTGCCGGCGATCTCGATGGCGGCGTGTCCTTCGCACTCGCTCCAGCGGCTGGGACGTCCGTATGAATCAACCGAGGTATCCATGTGGCCGCCAGGCATAAGCATCTCAGTCTCGGCCTCCTCGGTCTTACTCATATCCACCATATCAGGGAAGAACAAACGACCCACCGAGGTTTCGGCTTCGTCGGCATGAATAAAAGGTGTCTCAAACTTGCCACCCTGATCCTTTGTCCGCCAGAACTCGCGTGTCGCACGATGCCAGTCGATCACGCGGAAAAGACCGGGCAATTGATACCGCTTGCAGAACTGCTGAATCGCCGCCTCGAGCATCCACAAATGGCCGTGATTATTGACCAGAATCTGCTTGCGGAAGCCGTCGTTATATAGGCCCAGCATCACATCAATCAGAAATTCCTTGGCCACGCCCTCCCGTATGATCACCGTACCTGGCATGCCGATATGGTGGTAGGGATGGCAGCCGTACATCAGCGGCGGCAAGGCGACGCTGACCGGTGCTCCCTTTTTTTCAGTGTAGCGGCGAACACCTTCGCAGATGCCGGTTACAAAGAATGTATCCATTGCGCTGACGGTGTGCTGGCCGTGGTTTTCCGTACAGCCGATGGGGATAAGCACGATATCGTTCTTCTTGCGGCGCTTTTCCAGTTCGTGGCGTATCGTGGTCTGGATATACGCTCCCGGCTTGCACCACTCCGGCGGTGAGGGCACACCGTACTCGGCGAGCATCGTATCAACCTCTTTGTCAGAGGCTTCCCAGATTTTTTTCTTCATTTTGCCCACAGCCGAATTCTCAAAGAATAAATCCGGCTGATTGGTGGATAAAAGTTTAGCGTTTTTTGACATACATCAGGTCCTTTCTATCACAAATTTCACTATTTCAATTTCGCCGGCTTACAACAGATGCCGGCTGATACCGACGAGCTTCATCGAACATGGCGATCACGTTTTTGGCAGGAACATCCTCCATCAGGATGTGGCTATTTGCCAAAATGAACCGTCCGCCTTTGGCGAAACAGTCGATCAGACGGCGTACCTCCTGACGAACCTTGTCTTCGCTATAAGAAGGAAGAACGGCTTGAACATCGACCGCTCCGAAAAAAGTCACATCACTGCCGAACTCTCTTTTGAGTTCAACGGCGTCCATATCGGTTGCACTCAGTTGAACAACCTCAAAAATATCCATCCCCGCATCGATAAGATCGCCAAGCACGGGCCGAATGCAGCCACAGGAATGAAATTGCGCCTTCATACCGTATTTGTGGGCGATGGCAAAAAGCCGCTGCCATGAAGGTTTGAAGAATTCTCGCCACTGCTGCGGGCTGAACATCATGCCGTTTTGACTGGCAAAATCATCGCCGAAGGCCAGGATATCAATATGACCCTGTCCTGCCCTGGCAACCCCCTCATAATAGGAAGCCAGAAAATCAGTGATATGCTCGACAATGGCTTTGCTTACGTCAGGCTGCAATGACAGATTGAATAACGTCGTCTCGATGCCGCACAGATCACAAATTCTGCCGAATATCGGCTCGTAGCCGCCGACAAGATGAGCGCAATCGGCGTGTTGCTGTGTCCATTGCTTTATAGGTACAAAATCATCGGGTTCGGATAGCGGCGGTCCAACTTTTGTATAATCAAACCATTTCGGGTCAGGCCATTTATAGTTATGTATCTGTTCGATGGAAGAAACATCGGTAAGTGGCCGAGGAGCAAATTCATCTGAGTAAGTGTTGAGTCCGGAATAAGAACCCCAGATGTTTCTGCACGCAAACTTATCAGGAAAAGCATCCACAGGCTGGACATGAGCTTTTTCAAGAGGTGGGCCACTATATTTGGGCTTTCCCCAGCGTATATGGGCGCTAAGGGCGCGAAAAAGTTTTTCGCGATCGTTGACGTGCAAATGTCGCATCAACTCTTGCTCAAGAGTCGGATAGATAAGGTTCTCCATCACATCGGTGCAGACCGGATATATCTCTTGACCATCAATAGCAGCGAGAATACGTTGTCGGAAAGTCATAGAAATTTTCTCTTTAATAAAAAGCTATCCAATAGTATCCAGAAACTGTTTGAATTCATCATCTGAAATTTCCGCCACCTTATCGTCAGGAGGGAATTTATGCATTTTGACATCATTCTTAAAACGACTCAGTGCATTGACGCCAAAGGTGTGCAGATCTTCATATTGTTTTGCCAATCTCGGCTTGACCGGTGTTCTGAGCCCCCATATATCATGTACCATCAATCCTTGTCCGTCACAGCCGGTTCCAGAGCCTGTGCCCATAGTCAGTACCTTGAGGTCTTGAGTAATTCTTTCAGCGACTTTCCATGGCACGCATTCCAGCTCTATCATCCACGCTCCCGCATCCTGAAGCAGCAGTGCATCTTTATAAACTTTTACAGCCTCCGAGGCGGTCTTGCCGACGGAGCGATATCGTCCTGTCGTATGAATTTGTTGCGGCGTCATTCCCACATGCCCCATACAGGGGATACCGGCGCTTGCTATCGCATGCACACGGTCAATCATTCGTCCGGTGCCTTCAATTTTAACACTGTCAACACCTGCTTGCATGTATGTAATTGCGGTATGCAGCGCATCCTCATTTGAGGCTTGGTAAGTGCCATAGGGCAAGGTTGCCGATAAAAGAGCACGTTTCATTGCTTTCGCAATAGGGCCAAGATACACCAGTACCTGCTCAAGGGTGGCAGGAATGGGAGTCATATAGCCGTGAATTATCATTGCGGCCGTCGATGCGCCGGCGCCTGCCATATCAAGATTTGATGCATCGATGATTTTAGCCATAGAGGCATCCATCACCGATCCATTTAAGATTTTTCGTTTTCCTTTGAGTGAAAGCAGGTGTGGCACTGTAACTTTTTGATTTGACACAGTTTATGATTCCTTCTTTATCTCTTTCAAGAACAGTTCATAATCGGCATCTGCTATAGCAAACGTATGCTGTGCCTCCGGAAAAACCAAGTTTTGTACTTCATTATAATACGTATTTAGAGCAGCAAGCCCCCGATGGAAGAAATCGGCGTATTTTATTGAGAAAAGAGGCATGGTGTCGAGCGGCCAACCGAGTAAGTCATGCATCAAAGCCATTTGGCCGTTACAGCCTCGCGTTCCACCAAGGCCGATCGTAATAAGTTTTGTTCTGTCGGTAATTTCCTTGGCGATCAACTCAGGCACATTCTGCAATATTACTCCCCATGCACCGGCCTTTTCCATAGCTATTGTGTCGTTAAACAGGGTAACTGCTTCCTGCGCTGTATCACCGACGACCCGCTCGTGTCCAAGTTTTTTTACTTGTTGAGGCGTATAACCAAGGTACCCCATGCAAGGGATGCCGACTTCCGTAAGCGATACTATTCTTTCAAGCACAATACCCGACCCCTGCAAAATAACGGAATCAGCGCCTTCCTTTATTAGCTTGGCAGCATTCCTGATCGCTTGCTCATTGGAGATTTCGTAGGCGCCATACGGCAAAGGGGCAAGAATGTATGCTCGACGAACTGATTGTACTATGCCTTTTAAATAGAACAGAACGTGTTCTATTGTGACCGACGACGAACTCGTCTGACCAAATAGAGCGGTGCCTATGCCCCAGTCATGAGGTATAAGAATGTCTATTTCGGCATCCTCGGCCATTTGTATTCCGGCATAATCATAGGCCGTGACACAGGTAATAGCCTCTCCTGTGGCCTTGAAAGTCTGCAAATCCTGTAGTGTAAGTCGTTTCATGTTTATATAAACCCAATTATCTGCCGAATTCAAAGAATCAAAACACACATCGGCACAGTTAATTTTATACCGTTAAATTAATTTTCTATCAGCATTTCATCTGCTTTGGCTTTGTTGGATTTGCTGCGAACCGTCCAGACATCGCCTATTTCTTCAAGCGTCTTACCCTTGGTTTCGGGTAACTTCTTAAGAACAAATAGGAATGAAGCCAGGCTTATAATCCCGCACAAAAAGAACAGGCCTGAAGGCACGCCAAACCACTTCATAGAAAGTTCAAACAGTGGCGGTGCGGCAAAAATCACGATAAAACATGCTACCCATAAGAAAACCGTGCAAAAACTCATGGCTTTGGCGCGTATGTGCGTCGGGAAAATTTCCGAAACCACCAGCCAGGTCAACCCGCCGATTGCGATGGCATGAGGAGCTCCAACAAGCGAAAGAATAACAACCACCGGCCAGCCCTTTATTCCCAGAACAAAAACCAGACCAAGCACGCTCATCATGACTGCCATAAGGAGTGTGCAGACAAGGTATAACGGCCGTCTTCCCGCTCGATCGACCAGATAAATTGCAATAAACGTATAAACGAGATTCGCAAGATTCGGGATAATTGTCCAGAAAATTGCTTCCGAACGAACCGTAATACCGGCCTGAGCGTAAATGGTCGGCATGTATATGGCCACTATCGACCAGCCTGTCCATTGTGACATCAGCGAAAGCACGATTCCTAATATGATCGCAACTCTGATGCCGGGCGTAAACAGCTCCCCAAATGATACACGAGCAGCGTCCCGCAGACCGATCGTTTCATTCCTGATTCCCGCCATCTCGATCTCTGCTTCAGTGGCGCCATGGAGTTTTGTAAGTATTTTCAGGCTCTGACCAAATTGTCGTTTTTCAGCAAGCCAACGCGGGGTTTCCGGTATCATCGAAAGAAAAATTACAAAAAGAATAATAGGCACCAGTTCTGATGCAAACATCCACCTCCAGCTCACCTTTGCTGACACATATTCAGCTAAAAAATAAGAAACTATTATTGCTGAGAGAGCACCAACAACAATAGCTAACTGATTCATAGTTACAAGCATACCTCTGATTTTTTTAGGAGCTATTTCAGCAATGTACATCGGAGAAGCTACAGAAGCCAAGCCAACTCCAACACCTCCTATTATTCTGAAGATATTAAATTCAATTATATTTCTGGGAATAGCGGTTCCAATAGCTGATATACCAAATAAAACAGCGGCAACCATGAGGGACTTTTTGCGACCTGTTAAGTCACAGAGCCATGCCCCAACAATTGGCCCCGCTAAGCAACCCAAAAGAGCGCTGGCATTCGCAAAACCAAAGGCTTGTGGACTTAACTCAAAAACATCCTTCAAATAACGTTGGGCACCGGCAATAATATTCAGGTCGTACCCAAATATGAAACCGCCTACCGCCGCAACAAAGGATATAAGAAAAGGATATAAGATATGCTTGTTATTACTGTCTGAATAAATACCGTCTTTTTTCACTGCTCGTATCCTATTCTTTTACATTTGATTTGATGAGTCTGTTTAGTTTTTGTCGATAATACTTAAAATTATCCCACGATACGTCCGGCGGCACCTGATGATCGACATGCGGGACATATCCGCCACACCCAAGCATCCATTCCACCTTTTCAAGTTCTGCATCAATGGCTTCTTTACCCAAGGAGAGCTTGGTTTTGTCCACACCCCCTAAAATAGCCAGATTCGGGAACGCCTTGCGCACCTCGCGCACATCCATACCGGCATTTCCTTCAAAAGGCTCCAGTGCGGTAACGCCGCCTTCCAAGAACAACGGAATCAACTTCCAGCAATCACCGTCGGTATCAACCATTATCACCTTTGCACCATAACTGCGCAAACAGTCTGTTACTTTCTTATACCCGGGCAGAATGAACTCACGGAAAAGCGCAGGCGAAATCAATGGGCCGTTCTTATAGCACATATCCTCCCAGATCAGAATGCCGTCAACATGTATCTGTTCCAGCACCCGACTATAGAGCTTGACCCAGAAATCGGCCATATACTCCATAATGTCACGCATAAGCTCTGGGTCGTCGTAAAATGTCAGCATCACACGCTCTTCACCAAGCAAAAATCGGGCAATGCCATAAAAACCCGCCGGATACCCGCCAAAAATAAGAGGATAGGTGCGGTTTTTAAATTTCTCTTTGCATTGTTCCCAATTATTAGGAAGACGCCCCGCCAATTTGGGTTGAAGCCGTTCGGCCTTGAGTTTTTCCCAGTCATCGCGAGTTTGCACCGGCGTGCTTACCCAGTCGGGGAAACCATTGCGATCCTTTTGATCCTTTACTACAACACCAAATTCATTTCGGTGCAAGATCCAATGTCCATGGTCTTCAAGAATTTCTGGCTTGAATTGCGGATATACATAATTATTGAGCGGAAGCCGCCACATCGGCTCGTCCATCGCAAAATAGCGGCACACATCCTCCTCACGTTTGGCTGCATCGATGGGATCAAGCGTTTCGGGGTCGATAGGCATATCCTGCCCTGACATAGACCGCCCATCCGGCAAATCAGATGGCACCCCTTTACTGCAAGGCAATCCTTCTTTATACCAACGCCGCAACGCCCCTGTCCAGTAGCCCATTTCCCATAATAATGTGCGGTCGCAGTTGCGAAAATTCATAACCGACAAAAACCGCTCGCGAGTATTTATCATAGATTCTCCAATTATCTTGGGTATTATTTTTAGGATTTTATAAAATCGAAAAAGGCACTCCCACAGGAGCAAAAATCACAATTTAACCTGCCGCAGCTTCGCATATAAAACCATAAAGTATTACTATAACAGCGCTTACATATTTTATTGATACTTATTTAAGCAGTTTAACATCACACATACATAACCATAATATCCAAGAAAACGGGCTTGTCAATTCAAATTTTACAAAATCCTGTTTTTATTTTTAAAATTTTTTAATAAATTATGTTGACATTATTATTTGGAAGTGATAAAGTAAGAGTTGATTTCCTTCGTTGTAGAAAGAAGAGAAGCATCTTTATATAAAGAGGTTTTACGATGTTGCCCCTGACAGAGACAATGCCGAGCCGCACAACGATTGCACTGGAATTCGAGGAACTTGTCGCCAGACATCACAAACGCTCCCCAAAGCCTATCGAACCGGAAAAAATCCAGCGAGTCAAACGCTTTGTAATCGACGGTATCCAGCGAGGCGATTTTCGTCCCGGCCATAAGATCGTGGAACTCCAGCTCGCCGGCCAACTGAATATGAGCTGCGTGCCTATCCGCGAGGCCATGTCAAAATTAGAGCAGGAGGGATGGGTTGTCCGCGTACACAATAAGGGCATTTATGTAAAGAAACTCGACATTGATGATATCAAGGAACTCTATTTCATCCGCCAGATGATTGAGGCCACGGCAATAGACGTTATGGCGCCGAAAATTACTGAAAGTGAATTGGCGGAATTGCAGAAGCTTAGCGATGTGATCGAGTCGGCGAGGACAAGTCTTGATATGTCTCTTGTCGAGCAGGCCGATTCACACTTCCACCGGCTGCTTGTGCATTTCACGGGCAATAAGCACCTCAAAGCAATGTATGAATCTATTCTTGTTCAGGCAAGCGGAGTGTTTTTCCAACTCACCGATAAAGTACCGCAGCTTGCCGAGTACATCTACTCGTATCTTAAAGATGCAGACCACAGGAATATCTGCGAGGCATTAGCAAGCCATGATATTGCCAAGGCAAGGAGACTTGTCGATGAACATCTTAGGATAGGCTTCGAGTCGATACGAGGAATTCGCGCCTTGATGGAATCATTAAAGCCAAAAATGGAGTCTAATGGTTTGGGAGAACAATAGTGAGGAGCGGCAAAACTCAATACGTGCAGGGCTGCCAAATTGATAAAAATGCATATGAAAACGGCCTATAAAACAGTGGCGGTGATCGAGAAGTTTGTGAACTCATTTGAAGATGCGGATGAAGACGGCGATTTAAATAGTCAATATTAATGGCGTTGTAATTGATTATAGAGTATTTTAGTCGATTACACGCAGAAAAGGGGAGGTATAGGCAAAAAAATATCGTGTTAGACAGGCGTACATAATATGGTGACGGTCGTCCGGTGCGTTGCCAGGCGAATCCACACCCGGCATTGTGTGATGGATGCGTGTCGAATCACGAGAAGTTGGTTTTTGGCTTGTAGCCAAAATGGTAAGCAGAAAGAGCAGAAAGGAGGAGAGTATGTTATGAAAGTTTTAATTTTGTTTTTTGTGGTGTATATGAGTTAATTTATCAAATGTGAACGGTAAAAAATTATTATTTAGGAGGAGTAAAGATGAGAGTTGTAAGGATTTCGTTAGTTTTGTTAGTTGTAATGTTGAATGGTGCGAACGCGGCTTTGTTTACAGAAGACTGGAGTTCAGGTTCCGTTAATCCAAGCATCTGGTACGAAACCGTAGATGGATTTGGTGGTTATGGTTATGGACATGACGACATTTCTGTTGTCGATCCGCTTGGTAATGGTGACAACGCTCTTAAAATTAATGGTTTTTCGTCGGGGGGTGATCCGCTCTGGGGCGATCAGATTGTCACCTACCAGACTTTTGGCAGAAGCAGCGGCCTGACGATCACTTATAAAGTCTGGAACGGCAATCAACTTGATACAAACATTGGTATGTATGGCGGTTTCTGGAATGGAAATACCGGACCTCCTTATGCATTGGGCGAAGCGGTGGTAGGATATATTTCCCCTCTAGAAGCCTATGAAAAAGGTGAAGACATAGCTAACGGTAATTGTCCCCCTATGCTTGGCTTGTACGGCGCTGTTTGGTGGGCGCTTACTAAGGCAACTGCTCCTATAGTTGAGATCACACTTGACCCTGTTCAGGGAGCAACCTGGGCTTATTCAATTGACGGCGGACTAACATTTACGGTAGAGCGCAACACATTAGGAACGGGCAGCAGCAACTCAGATCCGCTTTGTGTCGGATTTGCCCCGCACCACGGTCAGGGTGGAACCACTATGATAGATGATATCGTAGTTACTCCCGAGCCGGCTACTGTTGCACTTCTTGGAATTGGAGCAGCATTAGCTCTTAGTCGTAGGAAACGTATGTAACGGATCATAAATCAAGTCTTGCCAGACGATTTCGTTTGGCAAGACTCATTTTTGGAGGAATTTTAAAATGAAGATTGCAGGATTGTTGATAATGTTTTTTGCAGTATGCACAGCTTGCTATGCCTTTCCAATGGATAGTACAGTGGTCTGCGAACCGAATGCCGACGGCGCAGGCAATAGTTTATGGATAATGAGCCATACACAACTCGAGGCGCCCTATCTGGACGGAACGCCGGATTCTTATTTGCCGTGGGGAAAATCCACGGATGAGTTTCTTGTCGGCGATGTGCAGGGTGATGGCTTTGATGATGTGGTTTTTGTTCATGAAGGTGAAAGTAGCGGTTGGTGCGAGTGGGCTGCGGCGCATACGGCAGATAGCAACGGCGGTGTCGGTGTGCTGAGCAGTACAAAGTTTTCTGGAGCCAATTGCGGCGAGTGGTACAATAAGGCGGCACTGTTTTTAAAGGATGTCAATGGTGACGGGCGAAAGGATATTGTTTATGTCGGCCTGTTCGGCACATTCCCCGGGACATTCGGATGGTTTGCGGGACACTCCGATGCCAATGGTGTTAGTTTTGCTACGGGGTCTTTTGCCGCTTTTGGCGGGCCATATTATCATTGTTTTTTTCCGCTTATGGGCGATTTCAATGGCGACAAGAGGGCAGATATGTGTGTAATCTATCAGCTTCAGCCTACGGATGACTATCTGTGGATAGTAGGACCGAGCAATGCGGGGGGACTTTGGCAATCAGCAAACTATATATATAGCCCTTTTGGCATAGCAGGAGATATCCCTTTAGTTGGCGACATAGATGGCGATGGTCGCGATGACCGGATAGTGATTCGTGACGGCGGCAATGGCAATGCCAGTTGGATTGTGGCATACAGCGATCCAAATGGACAGATAGATTCAACCCGTCCGTATGGGTATGGCGCCGTAGGCTTAGTGACAGACGAGCTTTTGCTTGCCGACATCAATGGCGACGGCAAAAAGGACATCGGAATTTTCAGAGATGGCTACTGGGCATTTGGCTTTACCAGCGAGACTGGTGCGCCTGCTATTACATTTGATGTTCAACAGGTTTATGGCCAGGCAGGGGATATTCCGCTTGTTGGTCAGTTCGATATTCTGGCTGCCGATTTGAATAATGATAAGTGTGTTACTTTCAAGGATTTTGCACTCTTGGCCGGCTCATGGCTTCAAACCGGGACTGGTTTGCCCGGCGATCTAGACTTTAATAACACAGTAGATTTCACGGATCTTCGATATTTTGTTAATCAATGGCTGCTGTGTTCGCATTAAATGTAAAAAGAGATATAGAAACGTAACGCCCTGCTCAGGCAAAGCAAGCAATGCTTTGCTTGAGTCAGGGGCGTAAGGTGCAGCAGGATGCGCGGAAATGTAGTACTTTAGAAAGAGGTATGACGATGAAACCGAGGGCAAATGCGTTTACCTTAATCGAGCTGCTGGTTGTGATCGCGATAATTGCGGTGTTGATGGCAATTCTAATGCCAGTGCTGCGCAAGGCACGCGAGCAATCTTGCGCTATGGTTTGCGCGAATAATCAAAGACAACTGTCTTTGGCG
>Ga0315285_10000470_pt1 | contig 41624 bp, 26 predicted proteins | sample YL17G09_36_MG_FD_203698 | JGI IMG/M metagenome (GOLD analysis project Ga0315285, IMG submission 203698) | Sediment microbial communities from Yellowstone Lake, YNP, Wyoming, USA - YL17G09_36 | ecosystem: Environmental > Aquatic > Freshwater > Lake > Sediment | place: USA: Wyoming | collected...
AACGGCCACGAACCCACGGCCAAGCGCTCGCGCGGCGCGGTGGGGAATTGCAGGTTAGGTTCCGCGCCGAGCAGGTGCGGATTGCACCCGAGTGCCGCCGCTCCCGCGGCCAGAGCTGAGGAGTGCTTCAAGAAATTGCGTCGAGAATATTCGCGCATTGGGGAAACCTCATAACACGAGTTGGCAGCCGAGATGGTTCCTTGCATTCTCCCCTCGGCTGCGTGGTGATAGAATCGGCTGCCCGATGCTGGACGTCAACAGGAAAATGCTTCATGGGCGCCACGAGACGTTCCGGCGGAACCTCACTACATGGGGGCGAGATGGAAGAACCAATTCGCGTAGGAATTGTCGGCGCGCGCTTTGCCGCGCGCTTCCACTGGGAAGGCTACCGGCGGGTTTACGGCATGCCCGTCCAGGTGGTGGGCGTGACTTCCAGATCGGTCGCGTCGCGCGCAGCGTTCGCCAGCGAGCACGGCGTCCAAGCCTTCGAACGGTTCGAAGAGCTGTGTGCCGTCTGCGATGTGATTGACATTTGTGCTCCGGGCGCGGCGCATGAACCGCTGGCCGTCGAGGCCCTGCGGCGCGAAAAACACGTGATCATCGAGAAGCCTTTCACCGGCTTCTACGGTTCGGGTCGCGATGATTTTCGCGGCAACTCCTTCCCCAAGGAGCTCATGCTGCGCCAAGCGATGGCTAGTTGCGACCGCATCCTCGCTGCCGCCCGTGAATCGGGAAAGAAGATCTGCTACGCGGAGAATTGGGTCTATGCTCCCGCCGTGGCGAAGGAACGCGAGATCCTGGCGAAAAGCGGCGGCCAGATCCTGTGGATTATTGGCGATGAATCCCACAGCGGCTCGCATTCGCCTTATTACGGCATGTGGAAATTCGCGGGCGGCGGGTCGCTCGTGGGCAAGGGTTGTCATCCGCTGAGTGCCGCCTTGCACCTGAAGCGCGTGGAGGGCGAAACCCGTGACGGCAAGCCCATTCGCCCGGCGACAGTTTCGGCCCGCACCCACGAAATCACGCGGCTGCAGAGCTATCGGGACGCGGCCTTTTTGCGCACCACCTACGACGACGTTGAAGACTACGGCCAGATGCACATTACGTTCGCCGACGGCATGGTGGCGGATATCTTCTCCTCCGAGCTCACGCTGGGCGGCGTCCACAACTGGCTGGAGGTATTCGCCAATAACCACCGCACGCGCTGCAACTTGAATCCCACGGACGCGCTCGCAACCTACAATCCCCGCGAGGAGTTTCTCCGGGACGTTTACATTGTGGAGAAGCTCGGCACCAAGCAAGGTTGGAGCCATCCGGCGCCCGACGAGGACTGGCAGCACGGCTATCCGCAGGAGTTCCAGGATTTCATGGAGAGCATCCACTACAAGCGCGAGCCGCTCTCGGGCGCGGAGCTGGCCCGCGACACGATTGCCGTCCTCTACAGTGCTTATCTGTCCGCCGAGCGCCGCGGGGCGGAGGTGGAGATCCCGCTGTAGGGGCGGGTTTGAAATCCGCCCCTGCCACTAGAACCTCCACTCGAAACCCAGACGGGCGACGCGGGGTGCCTGGACGGCCAGCGGTACGCGGCTTTCAAATGTGGGGCCGGTCAGATCGGCTTCGAGCGTGTTCATGTTCAGATTCAGGAGATTGAAGAAGTCCAGATAGCCCGCCAGCGTCCCTCTGCGCAGCGCAAACTCCCGGGCCACGCGCACATCCAGGGTCAAATTGAACTGCGTTTGAAACCCGCCCGGGTGGGCACGAGGCGTGGCGCGCACGAAAAACGGTCCCTGATTGAAGCCCTCAACAAACAGCAGCCGGCCAAACGGCAAGCCGTCGTAATACTTCACCACTGCCCCAAGGTGGAATCCACCCGGGGCGAAGTAGTATCCCGTGGCCTTGCCGATAAAGGCGCGATCGAAGTAGGTGCGGCTGGTCGCCAGCACGAGCGTGTTGGGATCCGTCCCCAGAGAACCGACAAAGCCCGGGTCATTCTCCCAAACGGAATTGCCCGGATTGGTCGCTGCCAGAGTGCGCATCGCCGTGAAGCTGGCGGAAAATGCCCAGAGGTGAAGGAGCGGCTTGGTCAGGCGAATTTCGAATCCCTTGTAGCTGGCCCGGTGGCCCGGAGGATTGGTGAGCAGGAAGAAATCCTGACCCAGGGCGGCCGGATTCCGGTTGTAGAGCGTCAAGAGCTGGTCGTCGGTGTTGCCGGGAATGCCATCGTTGCCGGGATCTACCACCTGGACCGGAGTGTAACTTGTGAAAGGAACACCCACGTTGGCGAGCGCAATCAAGCGATGCGTGTCGCGACGGAAGAAGCGGACGCTGGCGCGAAAGCGCGGGCCAAAATCCTGGTCCAGTCCCACGCTGATTTCGTCGGTAAACGGCCGCGCGAGACCACGGTCGAGCGCCGAGTGCGGCCCGCCGAAAACCCGCAGGAGCGTCGTGATTTCCTGCGGCTGAGCTTGACGGTCACTGTTCAGGTCAAGCCAGCGAAAGACTTCTCCTCCGAGGGCCGCGGGATTACCGAAATCAAGATAGCGCCCCTGGAGCAGGTGCGCGTAACGCGACCAGCTTGCCCGCAGCACCGGGCCACGATGCAGGAGCGGCAGCACCAAACCGGCGCGCGGCTGGAGCGTAGTCCAGCGGATTCCCTCGGCCGCGCCCGCCGCCTGGCCTGAAGCGCTGTCGAGCCGGAGTCCCAGAGGGAGACGTAATCGGCGCCAGGGTCGCCACGCATCGTGAGCGAACACGGCCACGTTCTGCACCTGCTGGCGCGCCGCCGTGGGCGTGTTCCATCGCGTCACCTCTGCACCGACACCGCGCACGAAGGTCTGTTCCATGCCCCCCAGCGAATCCCAGCGGTTGGAAACGTAACTTCGCTCCCAGTCTCCCCCGAACGCGAAACTGTGATTCCCCAGCGGGCCCTCTTTCACCGCTTGAATCAAGGCCTTGCCTTCGTAGCGCGTTCGCAGCCCCGCCAGCGACAAGGGCGCAGGCCCGCTTCTGCTCATTTGGGGCAAGGTGACGGCGCTAAGGCTGTCAAGGTGGGACTGAATCCCGGAAGAAACTATTGCGTGGGCGACGCCAAAGCCCGCCGCAAGCGCGGCCGCAGGACTCAATGCGCGTTCCCAACGGGCCTGAAACTGATGGAAGTTGTGGTTGCCGAGGGTGGTGGCGCCGGGCGCAAGGCGTGGTTCCGCTCCCTCATACGGATTGAAAACGTGCTGGCCGGAGTAAAGCAGACGGAGGCGGTCAGGGCCGGAGGCAAGTGGTTCTGCCTCCGCCAGGGCGCGGTACACGTGCACGTCAATCGGCGCGGAGAACCCGCCCAGGGTCTTCGACAGTTGTTGCGTGGAGAGGGCAACAAAGAACGGCCACGAAACACGGTGGAATGGAAGCTTGCCTCCCAGCTCCACATTGCCGTCCACCAGGCGACGAAAGCGCTCAGGCCCCGGGAAATCGAACCGGGCCAGCCGTGCGTCTTGGTTATCGCTCTGCAAGCTGCGGCCCGAATAGTACCAACGCGTGGAGCCATGAAGGCTTTCCAGGAGCCGGGGAGTGGTGAAATCCAGGGCTACACCTGAGGCCGCAAGCGGTGCGGGCTTCGCGGCGGAGACCGTCTGAAGCTCCAGGACTGCATCCAAATCGGGGTCCGCCAAAGGACGGCCAGGAATGTAGGGGTCCGTGACGTCAAAGCCGTTCAGAGCATATTGGTTTTCGGTCCAGGAAGCGCCCAACGCACCGAAGAGGGCCGGCACGCCCGTCTTGAGCCCGCCCACATCCAACCGGTCGGTGACAATCGAGGGCTCCTGGCTTTCCAGAATTGACCAGACATTGCCAGCGTTCGGAAGCCGTCGGCGGGAGGGCAGGCCGAATCCTGTGCCCCAGTCCACGCCGCGGTTTTCGATGCGGAACGAAGAGGTGGCCGCCTCGCCCGTCGCCGCCGCGCCAGACAGGAGCTCGACTGTGACCTCCAGGGTCGTGACGGAGGAAAGCTCCAAGCCGGAGACCTTCCTGAGTCGTCGGCCCGCCTGCAATAACTCCAGGTCGTAAGTTCCCGGTGAGAGCCCGGCAGCCGAGAATCGTCCGGCAGCATCGGTGGTCAACTCCGAGACCACCAAAGAATCGCCCGGCCACAGACTTCCCGTCAGCACTCGAACGGTCACGCCGGGGATGCCTTCCCCCCCCGGGCCTGCAACCACGCCGACCAGGCTGGCCGCCTGCGCCAGAAGCGCCACAGATGCACTCAGCATCACCCAGGCAACGGCCCCCGCGAGTACCAGCCTGCGGGAGCTCGGCGGGTGGCGCGCCGGCCGCGCCTTGTCGAGTCCGCGGGCACGGGATCCGGAACCAACTCGGCCGAAAAGGGGGCTGCTCCGACCGGAACCGACCCCCACACGCGCCAACATTACAAACGGAGTAAACACAGCGCGCCTCAGTAGCGATTTTGCCACGCCACTGGCTTTGAGTTGTGCTAGAATTGTCGCTGCCAAGGTAGCACGTTCGAAACAGCTTTCGGTCGGACAGTTTACAGTTCGTCGTCCCGGCAGGACGCCGAGGGGCCGGCCCAAGAGGCTTTTGTGCTTTGGTCGGTGCGCTTCAGGCCGGCATGGAAGGAGCCAAACATGCGTAGTAGCCAACGAGGGTTCTCGCTCATCGAGCTGCTGATCGTTGTGGCGATCATCTTGATTATCGCGGCAATCGCGATTCCGAACCTAATGCGAAGCCGCATTGCGGCCAACCAAGCCTCGGCCATTGCCAGCTGCCGCGTTCTCAACACCGCCGAGGTAACCTATGCCTCGAGTTACAACATCGGCTATTCGAGCACGCTACTCCAGTTGGGGCCACCGGCGAGCGGCCCGGTAAGTGAATCGGCGGCAGGACTGCTTGACAGCGTGCTAGCCTCGGGCGCCAAGAGCGGTTATTCTTTCGCTTATGTGCCGACCATCCTCGACACCCGAGGCTTCTACAATGGGTACGATATAAGTGCAGCCCCTACCCAGGTGGGCGTCTCGGGCACATCCTATTATTTCACGGACCAGACTTACGTCATCCGCGGCAACCCAACCGGCACCGCCTCGGCGGCCGACTCCCCGATTGCCAACTGACCCGGTCAGCGTGGCGCGAGTCTGACCACCCAGATTTCACCTCCCGCCAGCGTCTTCTGGAGGGCAGCTTCCCCTGCCCTTACCTGCAAAGGAACGTCCCTATCATTTTCCAGATTCCGCGCCCGTGCGGCCTGCCAAGGCAGGCGGATGGAGATGATAGCCTGAGCCGGAGTCCGCGCGTGGTTGAAAGTGAAGAGGATTTGCGCGCGGTCGCTGGTCAGGCGGCGCACCTCCACCTCGGAGGTTCCGGGGCCGGAAACTTCGACCTCGGGCGAAACGCCGGCGGCGCGGGCCAGCGCCAGCAATAGCCGCTTCGTTGAACCTTCATGCTGGCGCTGATACGCGAGCGCCGGAAACGAACCCACCAGAATCGCTTTTCCCCTTCCGCATGTCTTCTCCACGACCGCAGGCTCGCCATTAGCAAATTTCGCGAGTACGCGTGTGTTCGCCAGGGGTTCGAGGTCTTCCTCAAACGCTTCTGCGGTGATCGCCTCACCGGGCCTCAGGCCGGGAAGATTGGCTGTAGGCGCGACAAAGATGCTCGCCTTCTCGACCGGGCGGATGGACTTCTCCTTGGCGCCGAAGACCTCATCCAGCCCAAAGCCGGGAACCCGGTCACTGGAGAAGCCGCGCTCGTCGTTCCACGCCAGACGAGCTTCGGCCACTGCCGTGCCGCCATTTTGAACATAGCGCGCCACGCCCTCCGCAACGTCTTTCGACAGCATCACCGGAAAGGGGAGAAAGAGGATTTTGTACTCGCCCAGCTTGTTCTGGGTGACATCCTGCGGGTGGACGAAATCAACGGGGATCTGCTCCTCGAAGAAGGCGCGGTGCAGACCCATCAGGGAATCGCGTTCCGCGTTGCCGAGCTGGGAAAGCGACGGCTGCGCCCCTCCCACCATGTAGGAAAGGCGGTTGTAGAGGATCGCCACCTGGGCTGGCGCGGGCGTGGCCTGACGGAGGTCAGAGGCGTTCCGGCTGATGATTTGCGCCACCCGGCCGGCAGCGCGGGCGCGGTCCGTCAACGTGCCGTCCAGGTTGATGAGCCCGTAGCCGTTGGACTCGTAGCCGGAACTCATCGGGTACCAGGCATAAACGGCAATCTGCCGCGCGCCGTGCGAAAGCACTTTCCACAGCCACAATTCGAGGTCGTGCGGGACCACCGCCTCCGCGATGCGCATGCCGGTGACACCCTGCCCCGCCTGAAGCTCTCCGATCCAGAAGCCCTTGCCGTAGCTGCGTCCGGAAGAGCGCGTGAAATCGAGGCCCGCGGCAATCATGGGGTAAGGCCAGGGGCGCGTCGAGGCCGAGTGCTTGGGGTAGAGCGAGGTGCCAAAGAAGTCGGCAGTCCCGGCCATCTTCCAATCGTCCGGATCGCCGTAGCCGTCGGTGGGATGGGTGAACAGGCCCGGTACCGCGGCGTGGCTGGTGATGGGATGCGCGGAGTCGGCGCTGCGGATTGAATCCACGCGCGTCTTGAGGTCGCCCGCCAGCTTGTCGTCGATGAAAGCCCGCCAATCAAGGTAGTCCGTGTAGGAAAGGATGGTCGAACCGCGCGGCGGCTCGACCTGTTCCCAACGCTCGAAGCTGCGATACCAGGCGGCATTCACCGCCTCCAGCGTCCCGTATTTGGCTTTTAGCCACTCCCGGAAGCGCGCCTGGCTCGCCGGGCAGAAGCAGAACTCAGGATTGGAGAGATAAGGAAACTCGGCCCAGTTGATGACGTGCGGTTCGCTCCACACGTCCCAGCCGTAGAGGGCAGGAGAGCGATTGGCGCGCTCGGAGAGCGCGTGCAGGAACTTCACGACTTCCGCCCGCACCCCCGGGTGGTCAATGCAAAACCCCGGCGACGCTTGCGACTTGATCACCGCGCCCGAGCGATCCACGAACTGGGCCTCGGGGTAACGCTCGCCCACCCAGTCCGGCGCGGAATCCAGATAGAGTTGCACTACGACGCGCAGGCCGCGCGCCTCCGCCAGCCGCAGCAAGAGCTCGAGGTTCTCGAAGCGGAAGTCATCCGGCTTGGGCTCCGCCGTTGCCCAGTCCACCCAGCACTTGACGGTATTGAAACCCACCGCTTTGATCTGGTCGAGGTCTTTGCCCCAGCGCTCGGCACTGGTTGCGTCAACCTTCTCCAGCATCGGCGCCCGCGCTTTGCCTCCACCGTACCAGACCGCGATGGGAAAGAAATCCGGCGATTCCGCCGGTGCGGGGTTCGTGTACGAGGATCCTGTTGTCAGCACCAAATAGAAGAAGATGATGACGGAAGTGAAGCCGAAGAAAGAAGAACGCGCTCTACGCATGAGACCGTCCTCCTGACTCTGATTTGCGTTGAGTTTCGAGGCCAAAGGAATCGAAGGCACAAACGAAAGAATACACGTGGTAGGCTTAGGAAAACAAACCTCGCCCCCTCAATCCACGGATGAGGGACAACCGGCTCGAGACGCTCGCCGCGATCTTCAGTCCGGCAACGCCCGCGCGAGCTCTTCCAGTTCCGGCTCGCCGGGACCCAGCGGCAGCTTGACCTTGCCGCCCTGGGAGGCGGAGCGGCAGAGGGCCATCATGATTTCAAAGCCCTTGTAGGCACGTTCGCCGTTGCAGGGGTGAACCTTTTCGGGATCATCCAGCCAATCGGCCATCTCCTGGATGTACGGTGGCATGTCGTGCGTGTAATCCATGTTGCCGGGGCCTGAGATGACGCCTTTCGAATCGCGCGTGATAGCGCGCCACCCGCCCCCGGTGAGCACCTCGGCGAAGCCTTCCGTCCCCTGGGCACCGATCCGGCACTTGCGCCACCAGGCCTCGACCTCCGGGACATCGGGGGCGCCGTCGCCACTCTCCACGATGCCGCGCACGCCGTTGGCGTACTGGATCAAGCCCGCAACATAATCGGGCGAGGGGTGATTGTCCGCGAATTTCCCTTTTCCTGAAGCCTGGCCCACCACCCATTCCGCTTCGGCGTAGTCGTTAAACCAGCGCATGTATTCGATCAAGTGGGTAAGCATGTGCAGCATCCAACCCGTCGCCGTGCCGTAAACCGTGTGCACCCGCCCAATCGCCCCGCTGGCAACAATCTCCCTGACCTTCTTGTAGTGCTCGCCGTAGCGGTGCTGGTGGCTTACGACCGTCTTCACGTTGGCCGCGCGCACCAGTTTCATAATCTCGAGCGCCTCGTTGGTGGAGGTAGCTATAGGTTTCTCATAGGCAATGAGCTTGACACCCGATTCCACCCCCAGGCGGATCATTTCCAGCCGCAGATTGGGCAGAGTGCAAAAGCAGAAGATGTCCGGCCGAGTCTTCTTGAGCAAAGAAGCGGCGTCGAGGCTGGTTTCGGGATTGCCGAATTGCTTGGCGGCGGCATCCACACGGGCCTGGTCAATGTCGCAGACCCCTACGAGCTGAAAGCGCGGATTCTTAAAGAACTCGGCGGCATGGTGCATGCCGCGCTTGCCGCAGCCGGCTACCACCACCGTGTACCTCTTGTTGGGGCTCATGGGTGATAACTCCCTATCGCAGGATGCTTGCCGGGGAACCCGGCAGGGCCTTTTCTTGCGCCCTGCCGGGTCTCATGCAGAAAGCAGCCGCAGACCATCAGAACAGGCCCGCGCCACACCTACCTGCCGCGCGTCTTCTCCCAAGCCCGGATGGCCTCAACCGTGAGCTTGGCCTCTTCCGACGTCAGTTCCGGATACATGGGCAGCGACAACACGCGCCCTGCCGAGTTCTCGGTGTGCTTGAGCGAGCCGGAGATGCGGGCGGCGCAGCCCCACGGATACCCCTCTTGCTGGTGAATGGCGATGGGGTAATGAGTCAGCGCGGTAATGCCCTGGGACTGGAGATAGGCTTGCAGCCCGTCCCGATCATCGGTCTCGACGACGTAGAGGTGATAAATGTGCCGGTACCCGGGGAGGGCGTAGGGAAGGGTCAACGAAGTGCCCGCCAGGCCCGCATCGAATTCCTTGGCCCGCGCCCGGCGCAGGTCATTGCACTTGTCCAGATGCTTCAGTTTGACGCTCAGCACGGCCGCATGGAGTTCGTCCAGCCGGCTGTTGTAGCCGACGCTGTGGCAAGAGCGCTTCGACGAGCCGTGGTTGCGCAGCTTGCGGACCTGGGTGGCGATGGCCTCGTTGTTCGTAACTATGGCGCCGCCATCCCCAAAGCAGCCCAGGTTCTTCTGGATGATAAAGCTCGTCGCGACCACGTCACTCAGCTCGCCGATGACGAAGTCATCTCCCCGCGCGCCGAGCGCCTGGGCGCAGTCCTCGATAACATACAGGTTGTGGGCCTTGGCGATTTTCGCTACCTCCCGCATTTTCGCCGGCTGCCCATAAAGATGAACGGGAATGATGGCCTTGGTGCGCGGGCTGACCGCGGCCTCGATCAGATCCTCGTCAATATTGCAGGTCTTGGGATCGATATCGACGAAAACCGGCGTGGCCCCCGCCAGCCAGATCGCCTCGGCCGTGGCGAAAAAGGTGTTGGAGGTGGTAATCACCTCATCGCCCGGGCCAATCGCCATCGCCAGGAGAGGCAGCAGGAGCGCGTCCGTCCCCGAGTTGAGGCCCACGGCTTCTTTCATGTGCATGTAAGCCGCGAGTTCTTGCTCGAATTGTTTCACTTTAGGACCAAGCACATAAGTGCCACTCTCCAGAACCTCGTGAATCGCCGCATCAATCTCCTTCTGCAGGTTGTGGTACTGTCGCACGTGGCCATAAAAGCCAACTTTCACTTGCGCCATATCAAGCCTCCAAGAACTGGGGTAACTTAGCCGCTCAGATTAATCGCAAATCCCCTGCCCCGCAAGAATTTTGTTAGCTCTGGTGAGTTGCCCGTAGTGCAGGGTTAACGGTTTGTGGCGTTGAGTGCGCCGGCCGGGCCAGTGCTGCCGATTGAATCCGAACCGCCCAGGGCGTAATCCGGCCACGTCGCCGCGGCGAAGGGGCCAAGTGCTGTGCCAGCGCACGCTTCCAGGGCGGCGGGCGACGCGCGCCGCGGGTGCGGCGAGAAGATGCACAGATTGGAGTTCCCCGTTGAACTGTATGTCCGGCAGTGCTAGGATGCGACCGGAGATAGTGCCGACGGTTGGCTGTCCACGGTTTAGAGGGAGGAGTTTGCGCAGAGGTGGCTACCCTCACAAAGCTCGGCAAATACGTAATTAAGTCTGAGCTGGGCCGAGGAGCCATGGGTGTGGTCTTTCGGGCGGAAGACCCCCGCCTAGGTCGGGCGGTGGCATTGAAGACCATGTCCCCCACGGTGGCGGGCGACCCGGAACTTCTGCAGCGCTTCTACCGCGAGGCGCAGTCGGCCGGTTCGCTCAGCCACCCCAACATCGTCACCATCTACGAGATTGATGAAGCCGACGGGATTCCCTTCATTGCCATGGAGTTTCTGGAGGGGGAATCGCTGGAGCAGATGATCACCGCGCGCAGGGAGGTGGCGGTCGTCAAGAAGGTGGATATCATGGTGCAGACCTGCAGGGGGCTGCACTATGCTCACCAGCACGGCATTGTCCACCGCGACGTGAAGCCGGCCAATATCGTGGTGCTGAATGACGGCATGGTGAAGATTGTGGATTTCGGCATTGCGCGCATTGCCGGCGGCTCCATGACGCGCACCGGCATTGTGCTCGGCACGCCGATGTACATGTCTCCGGAGCAGGTCCTCGGCCATACGGTGGATGCGCGCTCCGACATCTTCGGCGTGGGTGTCATTCTCTACGAGCTGCTGGCCTATCAGAATCCGTTTGCCGCCGACGACATGCCCACCATCCTGTACAAGATCGTGGAGCAGCCGCCCGCACCCATTACCTCCCTGGTGCCTAATTGCCCGCCGCAGCTGGAAAACATCATCACGCGCGCCTTGGCGAAAAACCGCGAGGAACGTTACCAGAGCGCGGAAGACCTGGCCTTTGACTTGGCGCAAGCCGGGGACTATCTGAAGCGCCACATGGTGGAAATCTACATCGAGCAAGGGCAGCGCTCGTTTGAAGAAGGCAACTTCACCCTCGCCAAAGAGTCGCTCCAGAAGGTCCTGGAGATCGACAGCAACCACAACGTGGCCAAGGGCCTGCTCGGAAAGGTGCAGGAGCAGATTCACGCCCGTCAGCGCACGCAGAAGATCGAGCAGGCGCTGCGTCACGCCAAGGAGACCTTGCAGGCTGAACAATACGACGAGGCCATTGGCGCCGTGGATGAAATCCTTCGTCTTCATCCCGATCACCAGGAGGCGCAGCAGTACAAGCAACTGGCGCTCGAACGCCGCGACCGCAGCCGGAAGATCCTTCGCCACATGGAGCGGGCGGAAAGACTAGTGGCGGATGCCGACCTGAAAGGCGCCAAGGCCCAATTGGAGGCGGTGCTGGCGCTCGACCCCCAGCATGCCCTGGCGCAGAAGATGCTGGAGTCGGTGGGGCAGGAGCTCGTCGAGGAAGACCGCGTGCGTCAAGTGCGGCAATTCGTTGAAGCCGCGCGGGCCCGCTTGGCGGAAAAGAGCTTCGCCAAGGCACTGGAACTGCTGGAGAAGGCCGCCCAACTCGACCCTATTAATATCGAGGTCGAGTCTCTGAGCCGCCTGGTGCGCAGCAACCAGGACAAGGAAGAGCGGCGACGCTTTCTGGAGCAGCGCCTGGCTAGCGTCCAGGAAGTCCTCAACCGCGACGAATTCGCGCAGGCCCTGGAGTTGGCAAACCAGGCCCTGGATGAATTCCCTGACAACGCCGACGTGCTAAAGCTTCACGCTCAGGCCTCCCGCCTCGTGGACGCTCAAAAGAAGCGCCGGTATGTGGAGGAGCAGATCCAGGCCGCCCGTGGGCTGCTTCAGGAGAATAAGTTCTCCTCTGCCGCCGCTCTGCTGGAACGTGCCCTGCAAACCGTCCCCAACGATGCGCGCCTGATGTCCTGCCTGAAGACGGTCCGGGAAGCCCAGGAGACCGCACGTCTGGAAGGCCTGCGGCAGGAGGCTATTCACCAGGCTAACGAGCAGATTCGCAATAAGGACTTCGCCGGGGCCATCAGCACCTTGGAACGGGCCCTGGGCCGTGCCGGGCAATCTCCCGAGCTGATGGAAATCCTGCAGTTTGCCCACGAGCAGCAGGCTGAACACCAGCGGCAGGAGCGCATTCTCCATGTTCTCAATCGGGCGCAGGCCTGCCTGGGCGAAGAGAACTTCGAAGAAGCGGTGGATCTACTGAAGCGAAGCCAAAGCGAACTGCAGGCCGCAGAGATCGTCACTCTCCTGGAAGTGGCGCGCGAACAATGGGAGAAGTTTGAGGAGCAGCGCGAGCGGACCCTGCAGAACGCCGTCCAGTTGCTCGAGGCGGGCGAGGCGAGTAAGGCTGTGGCCCTGCTGGATGCTTGCCCCAAAGCCTACTTCAAGAATGTGGAGTTCCAGCGCGTTTATGCCCGGTCCCGGGAAGGTCTGGGTCGTCTCACGCTGGTCCGCAGCACGGTTGAGCAGGTCGAGAAGAGCATCGCGCGCGAGGACTTGGCCCAGGCCGAGGTCTTCCTCCAGCAGGCCCTAAGAACCTGGCCCGACGACCCCGCCCTGCTGGCCGCCCAGAAGCGCCTCCAGGAGGAGGAGATTCGCTTGCGCCGCGCCTTGTGGGGCAAGCTGCTGGACAACGCCAAAGTGGACATCGGTCGGATGCGGTACCTGGAGGCCATCAGCTTGCTCACCTCGCTTGACTGGCAATCAGCGGAGGTGCCTGAACTGGCCAAGGAAGCTGCCGCCTTGTTGGAGGAGGCCCGCCAACGCGGGGGCGCAGAGGTGACCGCACTTGAGGCGGAGGAAGCTCAGCGCAAGACCGTCCTCCACGTGGTCCCCACACTCCCTGTGGCCGATACCTCTGGCCTGCTCGCCTCCCAGGAACGCCTGCGGGAGGCTCTGAAAGGAGGCCCCCGCCGGCGGGAGCCGGAGGCGCCCAAACCCTCAGCGCCGCCACGCGCTGCCTCTATAGAAGAGACCGCACCCGCTACCCGTCCGCCAATTATCCCTCCACCACCTGCGCCTACGCCCGCTGCGCCGCCACGCGCTGCCTCTATAGAAGAGACCGCACCCGCTACCCGTCCGCCAATTATCCCTCCACCACCTGCGCCTACGCCCGCTGCGCCGCCACCGGCCGCCAGACCTGCCGCTGCCCCGCCGCCCGCGCGCGTCAAGCGGCCGCGTCCGGCAGCGCCGACCCCGGCCGTACCCGCCCCCGCCGCTGGGCCTGCGGTCGCGCCAGCGCCAGCAGCGAAGGCTGCCCCTGTTGCTGCCCCGGTGGCCCGGGCTCCCGCCGCGGTGATTCCGGCACCTGCGCCGGCGAAACGGATCCCGGTCGCATTATGGGCAGGTATAGGGGTAATCGTCTTGGCGATTGCAGGATACGCCGCTTGGCGCATCATCCAACCCAAGCCAGGCGTGCCCGGCTACGCGCAGCTTGTCGCCACTCCCTGGGCAGAGATTGTCAGCGTGCAGACGAAGGAAGGCCAGAGCGTGAATCTGGCAGGTACTACACCGATGCGGCTGGAACTTCCGCCGGGTGAGTACGTGATTGAACTAAGGAAGGACCAAGCCGTAAAGAAAGTAACCGCCGTCGTGGAATCCGGGAAGATTGCTCAGGTGGACTGCACGGTCTCTGAGGTGAACGTCAATGAGATGGTCAACGACCTGGTCTCCAAGTATTAGCCTGCGCCGCGCGACCGGCGTGTGCTTTCTGGCAGGCTTTCTCGCGCTCGGCCTTCTGCCAGCCGCCGCGCAGGACGTGGAGCAACGTTACCAGCAGGCAATTGAGCTGTTCAACAAGCCCGATATGGAAGGGGCCTGCGAGCTCCTGCAACAGCTCGAGCCGGGCTACAAGCAAACCAAGATGTACATGAACATGGCGTGCAGCCAAGTCAAGCGCCTGATTACCATGGAAGAGAACCTCTTCAACGAGGGCGTGCAGTTCTTCAACCAAGGCGACTACGGCAACGCGAAGCAGAAGTTCGAGGCGGCGGCCAAAGTCGCATTGAAGAACCCAAAGCATCGGAGCGATGTCAGCCGCTTCCTGAAACAAATCGATGCTCGGGAGAACGAAGAACGCCTGTTCCAGGAAGGCGTCAGGGCGTTTAACGAGAAAAGGTACGCCGAGGCCCAATCGCGTTTGAGTCAGGTGGCGCAAGGAGGAGGCCCGAAGGCTGCGCAAGCCCGCAATTACCTAGCGCAAGTGCAGGCGGAACTTCGCAAGCAGGCTGCGGCTACGGAAACGAACAGGCTCTTCGACGATGGCGTGCGGCTCATGAACGCGGGCAACAACGTAGACGCCCTCACCAACTTCGAGAAGGTCGTTCAGGCGGGCGGGCCCAACGCCGCGGCGGCGCAGACATACATCCAACGCCTCCGGCAGATCAGCCAGCCTCCACCGCCGCGTCCGACGCCAGAAAAGAAGGAGGTTGCGGTCTCCAAGCCCCCGGTCAAGCCCACCCCGTCGCGGCCCGAGACGGCGCCCCGTCCGGAGACTCCCACGCCCGTCGCCAGCGAGCAGACATTACGTGCCGGCCTCCAGGCCTACTTCCAGGGTAACCTCGAGGACGCCGAGCGCAGCCTTTCCGACTACCTCAGCAACAACGGCCAGAAGCAAGCCCTCGCTTATTTCTTCCGCGGCGCCGCCCACAGCACCCGCTACTTCCTTTCTGGCGAGACGGATAGCCAGCAAAAGGAGCTCGCCGTGGCCGATTTTCACGCGTTGAAGCAACGTGCGGGGCAGTTCCAGCCCCCGCAGAAAAAATATGTCTCCCCTAAGATTTTGGCACTTTACTCCGAAGCCGTAGGTGCGCCGTAGATTCCGCTCATCTTTTCCCCAGAAACGCCGATTAAAACAGATGCCAATCCTACTGCTCTTTAATGATTCTACGAAGTATGGCTTGACATCGCCTGGTTCGCGATTTAGTATGAGCGGAAACGCTGTTCCTGAAACGCTGGGAGCGGAGGGGAATCTTCCCATGAAACTCAATGCGCGTCTCCTGAGCCTCTTGTTTACTCTTGGAGTCTTGCTGGCTGGTGCGTCCCTGTGGGCCGCCACGCAAAACGCCTTGGTGACAGGTACGGTCTATGACCAGGCGGGTGGGCCGGTCGCGGGCGCCACGGCCCGGCTGATCAATGCCGGGATCGGTTACTCGCAGAGTCAGCAGACCGACGACAACGGGACTTATACGTTCACCGCCGTCCCTCCGGCGGAAGGCTACATGCTCTCGGTGGAGAAGTCCGGCTTTGCCACCGACATCCGCCAGGACCTGGAGGTGAGCGTGGGCGACAACAAATTGGTGTTGCCGCCTTTCATATTGCAGCCCGTGGCTGCGCCTCCTCCACCGCCGCCGGTCGAGCCCGGCAAACCGCCGGTCGCTCCTCCGACCCCACCCGTCCCGCCACCCGTTGCGGTGAAACCGCCCGCGCCCACGGCCAGACCCACTCGGGCGCCGAGCGTATCGCTGGACTTGGTGAGCACCACGGCGGGAGGAGTCATCGATAGCCGCACGGTGCGCACTCTGCCCCTGGCAGGGCGGGACTTCCTGGATTTGGCGCTGCTGGTTCCCGGCACCTATCCCGTCGAGCAGGGCTCGGCGCTGGAAGGGGCGTCGATGGTGGTGAACGGGGTGCGCGCCAATATGAACAACTTCCTGCTCGACGGCGTGGACAACAACGACTACACCATCAACCAGTCACTGCCCTTCCAGATTGTGGAGGCGATGCAGGAATTCCGCGTACAGACCAGCGGCTCAGCGGCGGAATACGGCCGCAGCGGCGGCGCGCAGATCAACACCATCAGCCGCACCGGCTCCAACGTCTTTCATGGCACGCTGTTCGGCTTCGGCCGCAACTCCGCCATCAGCTCGCGCAACTTCTTCTCCGTGTATAACGGCGGCACCTTCGACCAGTACAACCGCGAGGTGATGCTCATAAATGAGCTCGGGGGCGGCTATCCCGTGCCGACCGACGACCCCGTTGTGGCCACACTGTACGAGCGCCACCTGCCCAAAGTGAATCAGATTCAATTTGGCGCCAATGCGGGCGGGGCGTTGAAGAAAGACAAAGTGTTTGGCTTCTTCAACTGGGAAGGTTTTCGCGTGTCGAACCCCCGGCCTGTCTTCGAACATGTGCCAGAGCTGTACGTGCGCGATGCCTCCTGGGTTTACCCCACTGCCTACAACCTTTACAGCCTCTATCCCCGCCCCTACATCACGAGCACGACCGCCGATATCGATCCCTATGACACCGGATTCTTTGCCGGGGAATCCGCGAACAAGACTTCGACGGACAATCTTCTGGGGCGCGTGGACTGGCGCAAGAGCGACCGCGTCAGTATGAGCTTCAAGCACAACATGCAATGGATTAACCAGACGCAGGGGGGAGCCGTTCCGGCAACGGAGACTTATCCCGGCAGTGGCACCTCGGTCACGGGGCTGAATCAAAACTTCAGTTACAACTACGTGCACCAGATTACCCCGCGGATGACCAACGAGTTCCGTTTGGGGTGGAATCGCTTCCGCTTGCAGACGCGCGCCCTGGACCGCACGGTTGACCCGGCCGCGCTTGGCCTCTATAACGTTCCGGCCGGCCTGGGGCTACCCAGTCTGCATGTGGGAGGCATCTTCACCGAGTTCGCTCCGTACGCGACGCTGGGGGCCGACCCGAGCGTGCCCAGCGCGCGGGCGGATACGGTTTGGTCCGGGGCTGACAACATCAGCATCATCCACGGGCGGCACAATCTGAAGCTGGGCGGGGAGGTCCGTTACGCTCGCCTGAACGTCGCCAACGAAGGCATGGCGCGCGGGTTGCTCACGTTTTACTCCGGGTTCTTCACGGGCTTCACCGGGATGCCCGATGTGGCTTCCATCGCCCGGGTCAGTCAGGACTTTGGCGGCGATTTTGGCCGCTCTTTCCGCTCTCAGTCCTACAACGTGTTCGCGCAAGACCAATGGCGCGTGCGCTCCAACTTCACAGTCAATGCCGGGGTGCGCTATGAGGTCAATACCGCCCCGGTGGAAGTCGGTGACCGCCTGGTGAACTACTACACCCAGTGGAGCGGCCTGATGCGCGCCAACTCCAAGATCATTTATGGTCCCTTCGGCGAGGATCTGGGGACGGCGCGGTCGCCGGCGCCGCGCGCAGGCTTCGACACCGATTACAACAACGTCTCTGGGCACTTCGGTTTCGCCTGGGATCCCTTTAATAAGGGCAAGACGGTCTTCCGGGCGGGCTATGCCGTGGTGTTCGATCAACAGCCGATGGAACCCTCCGTCAACATGCTGCTCAACCCCCCGTTCGTGCAGCAGTGGTTCACAACGTACCCGGACTTCGACCTCGGCGACACCTTCCCGGCCGGATTCCCTGGCCCAGGAACCTATGGCCAATGGTTCGACCTCAATGAGGATGACGTGTGGTCGTGGTGGAACAAGCAGCCGTACTCCATCACGGCGCGCGACCCGCAGACGCGGACGCCCTACGTGAATCAATTCCACGCTGGACTTCAACAGCGCTTGGGCAACAAGATGATGTTCGAGGTGGCCTATGCGGGCTCCATGGGTCGGAAGCTGCCTCGCCTGCGCGATATGAGTCCGTGTACACCGGCGATGTTCTATGGCAATCCCGACTCGTGCTTCGGCGCTGGCGTAAATCCCTTCTTGTTGGAGACCATCCTGAACCAGGAAAACAGCGCCAGCTCCAATTTCCACTCCCTCATCCTGCGCTTTGACGTTCGCAACCTGCGCGGCCTCAATCTGCGCATGCATTACCAGTGGGCCAAATCCATTGACACGGCCTCTTCACTTCAGCCGCAGGTGTTCATGGTTTCGCCTCTTTACGCCAGCCTCCTTTCCTCCTTTTACACCATCAACCCCGACAACTTTGCGGCGGCAAACAATATCAGCCCGACGCTCAGCTTGCGGCCCGACCTCCCCATCATCACCACGCGGCCGCGGCTCGCGCAGGATCCGAACAATCTCGCCGGCGAGCGCGGGCGGTCCGACTTCGACGTGCGGCAGCGGCTGGTGTTCAGCTATATCTACGACGTACCCAAGTGGGAGCGCGCGGGGCGGATGGGCAACGGCTGGCAGGTGGCGGGGATTACCACCCTACAGTCCGGCCAGCCTTACAGCATCTTTATGGACTACTTCGGCAATACCTTCCGTCCTGACGAACTGTATCACGCGAAGACTAGCACCATAGACCCGGCGAAGGCGCTTGACGGGGGTACGCCTATCGGACGTACTGGAAGCGCGTTTGACCTCTCCCATGCCTTCAAGTTGCAGCCCGGCAACTTGGGACGGAACACCTATATCGCCCCCCCAATGATGAACTTTGACGTCTCGCTTTTGAAGAACACTTACTTCGGCGAAGGCGAGCGGACCAACCTCCAGTTTCGCGTAGAGTTCCTCAACGCCTTCAACAACGTGAACTTCCGTGAGCCCATCAGTCAAGCCGGGCTGGGCTATACCGACTGGTGCACTTACGATTTGGGGGGCTGCACCGGCATCAGCCAAGTGCTGGTCTATAACCCCTTCTTCGGCAAGATCCTCCAGTCGCGCCCGGCACGGCAGATTCAGTTCGGGCTGAAGTTCGTCTGGTAGGGAGGTTGGCCCGCCCCCTGGCGGGCTTAGCTCCGCGCGCTCGCGGAGCGCTGACAAAGGAAACCCCGAAGAAGCTGCGGCTTCTTCGGGGTTTTTCTTTTGCCGACCCGCGGGGGAACTTGGACAGCCTCAAAGAGTCCGCGTGACAATCTGCAAGGAACGTGGGTTGTCCGGGTCGAGCCCCTTCACCTCCGCCAGCGAAGCGGCCAAGAGCTGTCCCGGAACGATATACGGGATGGGGGTGTAGATTTCCGGGATGGGGCCCGGGACGCGAATGGTGCGCGTGGCCGCCGGCAGCCGGACGTCGGTGGAAGAAATCAGCAGCGTTTCCGCCCGCAACTTGCGCAAGCGTTCTACCAGGCGCTTGAGGTCGCGGAAGACCTTGCCCGGCGGCATGAGGATGATGACCGGAAAATCGCGCTCGATCAGCGCCACCGGCCCGTGGGCAAAGTCGGCCGAAGAGAACCGCTCCGCCACCACGTAGCAGGTCTCCATGAGCTTAAGCGCCAGCTCGTAGGCGTTAGCGACATTCAGACCCCGCGACACCACGACGCATTGGCGCATGTAGCGGTAGCGCTCCACCAGTTCGCGTATGGAGGGAGCAAGTTCGAGCGCCGCCTCCACGCGGTCGGGAATCTCGCTGACGCTCTCCAGCGTGATGTGCGGGCCCAATCCACCGGCCAGCAGGTAGAACATCAGGAGCTGGCCCGTGTAGGTCTTGGTGGCAGCGACGGAGCGCTGCTTGCCGGCGCGCACCAGGAAAACCTCGTCCGCCAGCTGCGCCATGGTCGAGCGCGCCTCATTGGTGATGGCGACCGTGTAGGCCCCCTGACGCCGGGCGGATTTCAGGACCAAGTTGATATCCGTCCCTTCGCCGGACTGCGAGATCCCCACCACTACCGCTCGGCGAAGGTCCAGCCGCGCGTGGTAGAGGGTGTGAATCGACGCGGCGCAGAGCGAGACCGGAATTCCCGTGGTCAGTTCCAGCAGATAGCGCCCGAAAAGCGCGGCATTGTCGGAAGTGCCGCGGGCCACGAGCACGATGAGGCGGAAATCTTTCTGGCGCGCGAATTCCTTGAACGACTGCGCGTGCTCGCGCTCGGCCTTGAACGTGCGCCGCAAGGCCCGCGGCTGGTCAAAGATTTCTTCCAGCATCAAAGACATGGAATCCTCTCGCTAATCCCGGCGCCGCCATCATAAACAAGGACAGTTGCTTCCGCAACCGCGTCCCGACCTTGCGTTCACCTGTTGGCGCCGGAAGCTGGGCTCCGCGCGAGAGGGGCGGCGCCAGCGGGCGGCACGCGGGGACGGTTGACTTGCCGCCGGGAAGGCATTAGGCTGGGGCCATCCTACGGCCGAGGTAGATTAACTATGGCGCGTTCTCGCTTCTTCATCCTGATGGTGGGACTTGGGATGCTCCTCTTTCTGAACCCCCTTATCCTTCAGGGTAAGACCGAACCCAAGCAGACTCCAGAGAACACCATCAGCCTCAAGTTGCCGGAGCCAGTCAAACCCCAGACTTTTCCCCGTCCTCTCAAGTTCTTGGTGGTGAACGTGATCGACCGCACGGGCGACCCACGCCCCATGCTGGTTAGCGAAGGACGGGGTGGCATTTTCTTTGACCGCGACCGCACGGTCGTGGTTCGGCAGGCTCTGGAGGATTCGCTGGGGGCCGCCGGGATGCTGGCTCCCGACGAAGCTTCCGCCGACTTCCTGCTCACTGTTTATCTGTTCCAGTTCGGCTTGGCGGAGGGCTCAGGCTTTGAGATCTTTACCAAGCTGGACATGAACGTGGTGGTGAAATCACGCGCCACGGGTAAGTCTCAGGAAGTGCCCGCGCTCGGGACTTCCATCGAGCAGGCGGCGCTTAGGAAGAAGAACATTATGAAAAGGGCGCAGGCCAGTCTGGAAGAGTGCCTCACCACCGCCCTGCGCAATTTCCTGCGCGGCGTCAAGCTGCGTGAGGCAATTGAAAGTCTCAGCGCCTCCGTGCCGCAGAGTTGAGCCGAGTGGGAAGGTCGGGAAGGAAGCTGAGCCAAGCCGGCAAGGACCGCCGGCTTGGCCTCACGGAAAACTCCTCACTTCAAGCCTCTCTTGATCTCGCCCGCGATCTTCTTGGCCACAGACTTGGCGAGCACCGCGGGCTTCCACTGCGCGGGCGACCGCACCTTCAACTCCTCGTCTAAGACAGTCTGGTTGTCGCTCCGCCGGTGAACCGTCAGCTTGATGCGGAGACTCCTCCTCCCGACGCCGAAACCAATAATCACCGCTTTCGCCACGCTCCCCTTCCCATATTCCAGTATGCTACCGTCCAAGATGAACGATTGCGGAGCGTCTGCCGGATCGACCACTTCGTTTTCGCCGGTCATTTCTTTGAACAAACCTGACTTCTCCAACTCCTCCCGCACGGCGGCGTAGAGGAAGTCAGGAAACTCGGGAGGAATTTCCACCCCTTCGACGCGCGAGAAGTGTCGCACTTCCATGGATTTGAACTTGGGCTCACCCTTCTTGGCCCAGGCGGGCATAACCGACAGCAATCCCACCAAAGCGATAGCAACAAGCTTCGGCCTCATAGCCTTTCCTCCTCTCATGAGCTGTCCGATCCTAACAGTCTCTGACCTCGACGGAGCGAGATTATAGAGGCAGGCGAGAAACACCACAAGGGCAATTTGTGATAGAATCCGCAGCAAAGGCGCGCCCTGTAAGTCCGATCGATGGATCGCTTTTGCGCAGCTTTTTCCTCCGGGGCGCCGAGGAGGGACACCATGTTGGGAAAGACCACTAAGGCAGTTATGACGCTCGCCCTTCTGGCGGCGGCCTTCGTTCCCTGCTTTGCCGCGCCGCGGGTGAAGCTCCGCGGGTACGTCACGGCGAAGACACCCGAGGCGGATCTCAAGATATTGCAGGACGTCGTTCAGCTCCGCCCCGACACGCGCCTGGAGGTGCAAGACGCTCCGTCAGGAAGACAACTGACGCTTCAGGACCTGACCCCGGGGACCCTAATCGAAGTCGAGGGCACCTGGAAGGGGAAGCACCAGTTTGCGGCCGAGAAAATCAAATGCGACTGGGACCAGTTTGACAAACAGATCAATGAGAGCGCGTTCCTGGAAGAGGTCCCCAAGGGCCAGGGGACTGGCGCGGGCACGGCACTCCAAATGCGCGTCGACGGGGAAGTGGTGGTGCTGGACGATAACACCAAGGCCGCGGGCTCGCAGGGTGGCCAGCCGATGGCCCGGGTCGCGGGCGGACAGTGGCAGGTCGGCGAAGAGCTGGCGGGACGCCTGGTCCGCTATCGGGGTGTGCGACGCCCGGACGGCACGATTGCCGCCACGGAGTTGGAGTTCGGATCAGCTCCTCCATCCGACGCCCACGAAATCGGCCAGGGCATAAAGCTGACCCGCACGAAGGACTCCCAGACCAGCATTGACATCCTGGAGTTCCAGAAGAAAAAGGATGTGATCGGCAGGTTAAAGCTTTTCCCCGTGCCGGAAGTGCAAGATTATGTCTCGGCGCTGGGGGAGAAGCTGGTGCCTGCCGAAGTTCACGAGCGACTTTCCAGCCAGGGCGTGGAGTTTCGCTTCTACGTCATCGAGAATGCGGAGATTAATGCCAGCGCTCTGCCCGACGGCGCGATCCTGGTAAACACAGGGCTGCTGGGCGCGCTGGAAAACGAAGCGGAGCTCGCCTTTGTGCTCAGCCATGAGATCGCCCACATCACCCAGGCCCATAGTTGGCGCCAAGTCCATGACACCCGCACCAAGCGCGTGCTGCTGGTGATTGCTGCCGCAGTGGCCAGTGCCTATATCGATGATCTGGCCTATTTCCTGAGAGACCTGGGCTTACTCTGGATATGGAACGGGTATGGCCGTCGCCTGGAGAACCAGGCTGACCGGATCGCAATGCAGAGCCTGATCGAGCATGGGTACGACCCGCGCCAGGCCGCCCGGCTTTCTGAAATCCTCATTGAGCGGCATGGAGGCCGCTCCACGAGCGCGGTTTGGTCCAGCCACGAGTCGAACGTTCTGCGCGGAAGCTTCATGACGGTCCAAGTCCAGCGGCAATACCCCCAGGGGGACTTCGCGGATAAGACGACCGACACGGAAGCGTTCCGTGCTATGCGCCAAGCGATGGGGCCGGTGAAAAGCATGTGAGCCGACACCGGTGGGCCCACCCCGTCCGCACTGCATTTCCCGAAACTGAACTTGAATCGCCGCTGCTCCGGCTGCCGCGCAGCGGAGCTCCGTCAGCCTGGCGACACGCTGGAACAGGCAACCGTCGCGTCCCTCACATCTCAGCCCCCACAGACTCTGGACGTGTACGCGGTGGCTTAGCGAGGCCGGGCGCTACGTTTTGCCGGGAACGGCGAGGTCGCGGGCCAGCGCCAAGGCGCCTTCGACCGGAGGGTGGCGCAGGAGCAGGACGCGCGCGGCCGGAGCGTGGCGGCGCAAGTGGCGCGCGAAGCTGCGGCGAATCCGCGTGCTGGCGTGGAAGACCCCTCCGGCGCACACGACAGGAACCACGCGCCGCAACCACCCCAGGCGCTTCAGGAGAGCCACAGCCAAATCTGCTAGATCGCGTCCCGCGTCTTCGCACAACCGCTGGGCTACGGAATCTCGCCGGCGCGCCGCTTCCAGCACCAGAGGGAAAAGCCCGGCGATCTCCTGCGGAGTGAGGGCCTTCAAAACTACCAGGGTGATATCGGGAAGCTTGAGGGCCTGACGAACCTTCGCCGAGAGTTGGGTATACGGCCCCCGGCCATCATAATCACGCAGGGCGGCCACGATGGCCTTGTACCCGAGGTCATATCCCGAGCCCGCGTCGTCAAAGGGGACGCCCCAACCGCCCGAACGCAAAACCCGCCCGCGATCGTCGCGCCCGTAAGCGATGGAGCCCGTCCCGGAAACTACGATGACGCCTGGGGAGTCCCCGATGGCCGCGCGCAGGGCGATGGCTGCATCGGACGTTAGCAGGTGAAAACGCGCCGGCACCGCTCTTCGCAGCCAAGCGAACAGCCGGCGATACACCGGCGGCCGGTCCACACCTGCCAAGCCCACACAGATAGCCTCCAAGGTCGGCACGGGCCGAGAGCCCGCGGGCCCCGTCACCACAGGCTTCAGGCGCGCTTGCCGCAGAGCGGCGCGGGCGGCGCGCAGAAGTTCCCGCTCTGAGGCGGCGAATCCCACTTTAAGGGGATTGGTGGGGCCGGTCACAGACCGAGCCAGAAGGCGTCCGCTCGCGTCCGCCAGCCATGCCGTGGTGCGCGTTCCCCCGCCGTCGATGCCCAAGAAGTAGGCCATAGACTGAAAGGCCCATCCCGGCTCGCCGGGACGGGCCAAGCATACCCAAACCGCAGCTCAGGTCAAGGAATTTGCGGCGCTAGTCCTGTACCGCGACCACTTGCAGGATTTCGTCCATCGTGGTCCAGCCATTTTCCAGCAGCCACACAGAGTACTCCTTCAGCGTCATCATGCCATTCAGAACGCCCAAGTGAGCGATCTCCTCGGACTTACCGCCCTGGGTTACCAGCCGCCGCAACTCCGCGTTCATTCGCAACACTTCATAAACGCCCACGCGGCCCTTGTAGCCGGTGAAGGAGCAGTTATCGCAACCCTTCTGCCGGTAGAAAGTGAGCTGCCGGTCAGCAGGAATGCCCATGTACTTCAGGGACAGCTCATCCGGTTGGTAAGACTCCTTGCAGGACTGGCAAAGCCGCCGGGTCAAGCGCTGGGCGATGACCCCGATGGTGGAACTGGACATCAGGAAGGGCTCGATGCCCATTTCACCCAGGCGGGTGAAGGCTCCGGTGGCGTCGTTAGTGTGGAGGGTGGTGAAGACCAAGTGGCCCGTCAGCGCTGCCTCCACGGCGATCTTGGCGGTCTCCTTGTCGCGCGTCTCCCCCACCAGGATGATGTCGGGGTCCTGCCGCAGAAAGGCGCGGAGGATGCGGGCAAAATCGAGGCCGATCTCCTTGTGGGCCTGCACCTGGTTGATGCGCGGCAGGTCGTACTCGATGGGGTCCTCGGCGGTGGAGATATTCACATCGGGATCGTTGAGTTCGGCAAGCCCGCTGTACAAAGTCGTCGTCTTGCCGGAACCGGTGGGCCCGGTGACGTAGATGATGCCGTAGGGCTGGGCAATCATATCGCGCACCAGGGCGAGCGTTTCCTGGTGGAGAATCAACCTGTCGAGGCCCAATAGCGTGTTCGACTTGTCGAGGATGCGCATGCAGATCTTCTCGCCCCACTTCGAGGGGATGGTCGAAACGCGGAAGTCGATGGGGCGGTCCTCCATGCGCACGCTGATGCGGCCGTCCTGAGGCAACCGCTTCTCCGCGATATCGAGCTTCGACAGAATCTTGAAGCGGGAAATCAGACCCATCTGGACCTTCTTGGGCAGCACCTGGACCTGCTGGAGCACGCCATCGATCCGGAAGCGCACGGCCACTTCCTTCTCCTGCGGTTCGATGTGGATGTCGCTGGCTGCCTTCTTGATGGCCAAGGCCAGGATGCTGTTGGCCATACGAATGATGGGCGCGTCTTCGGCGGAGCGGGAGAGGTCGGTGACGCTTTCCGCGGCCTGCTGGCCTTCGTCCACCTCGATGGACTTCAGGGCCTCGCTTTGGAGGGATTCGAGGATTCCTTCCATAGTATCGCTTTGGGCCAGCGCCTTCGCCGCCTCGGCCGCGACCTTCTCGCCTGCCGTGCTCTTCATCAGCGCCAAGGCCTGTTCCTTGGCGCGCGCTTTCTGCTCTTCCTCCTTCTTCAGGAGCTCCACATAAGTGGTGCTCATGAAGCGCTTGAAATCGTCCTCGGAAGTCACCACGGGCTCAATGATGACGCCCTTGATGATGCGCCGCACGTCGTCAAGGGCAATCAGGTTGTTGGGGTTCACCATGGCCAGCGTAAGGCGGTTGTTGGCAAACCCGGCGGGGATGATTTTGTGCTGCAACAGCATCTGCTGGGGCAGTAAACCCAGGACGCGCGCATCAAATCGCAGCCGGCGCAGGTTGACGTATTCCAGACCGGTCTGCTCGTTCGATTCCTCCAGGCGCTGGGCCAGGACGCGGCTGAGCGTCAAGGCGACTTTGGGATGGGCGCGGATTATCTCTTCGAAGTCGCTGCTTTCCAGCGCGCTGCACAAGGTGGGCTCCAGCGTCCTGACCGTCGCCGTCCGCGGCTTGCCGGTCAGCAAGGACATTTCTCCAAAGCAGGCGCCCGCCTTCAGCTCAGTCAGCAGAAACTCAATTCCCGTGTTGGGGTCTTTCTTGCGGACTTCCACCGACCCGCCATTGATGAAGAACATCGAGTCGCCCGGCCCGCCTTCCTTCACCACGACCATGTTGGGCGGAAACTCGCGCCGTCTAAGTTTGCTCTCGACCAGCAGGCATTCCTCATAGGAGAGAGCGCTAAACAGATCGATCTTCTGCAGGTAGTGAGTGCGGGGAGGCAAGGGTTCCGGCACGGTCGCAGCCTTTTCTGCCTGCGGGGCGACGGGGGGAGAGCTTGCTGCGGCTGGCGCCGGCTTCGCCTCTGCCGGAGGTGGCGCAGCCTCGACGGCTGCCGCGGCCACGGTGGGTAGAGCGGAGGCGGCGGCCTTGAGTGGTTCAACCGTCACCACTTGCTGACAGTTGTGGCAGCGAATGCGAAATGACGTGGCCGGGATCTTCGCGTCGTCCACCTTCGACGCGGCCCCGCAGTGTGTGCAGTGAACAACCATGTCGCGCCCTCCCTGAAACACTCACCCGTCGCCTGGCCGGCGTTCTGCGGCGAGGCAAGCCGCGAGTCGCGATTCCCGGACCGGCTCGAATCCTTCAATTCAGTTTTGCCCCATTATACTCTCGCCCCGCCTAGGCACGATTGTTTTCTTCCTCCGGGGTGGGGGAGAGGTAGCCGCGTATCCAGCCGGCGTCAAGCCCTGCTGGCCCGAGGGGAGGGCTCTGGCTCCCTTGACAGAAAAGCAGGGGCACCGCTATATATGGTGTGCTCACAGGTCGTCACACCGTTGCGGAGAGTGAGACGGGCCGAAGGCGTAATGAGGTGTGCCCAGAAGTATGGCCGGTGGTAAGCGCTTTCATCCCCGCGAGGGCCCCGGCGGCTTCAGACCCGATATGGAGGGGCAATGGAACTGCGCAGAGACCCCATAACTCAGAGCTGGGTAATCCAGGAAGAGGGGGAGGGCCCCTGGCCGCAGGTGGCGGGATGCCCCTTATGTCCGGGCCAGGAAGCTCTTACTCCGCGCACTCTTTACGTGCATCCTTACGGCACTGCGGAGTGGCAAGTCCGGGTGATTCCTCACCCCCGGCCCATCTACCGCATTGAAGGCGACGCCCAGCGACGCGGCGAGGGCCTCTACGACAAGATGCGCAGCCTCGGAGCGCACGAGATTGTGATTGAGCACCGGAACCACAACCTGCCGCTCTCCCAGCAGAGCGACGAGCACGTGGCGCAGGTTTTGCGCGCCTGCACTTCCCGCGTGGCAGACTTGAAGCGCGACCGGCGTTTCCGCTACGTCACGTTATTTCGCAATCAAGGCACGGCGGCCGGCCAGGACCTGGAGCACCCCCACTCGCAGATTACGGCGACGCCTTTCATCCCCCGCCGGGTGGGGTATGAGCTGCGCTCCGCGCAGCGCTACTATGAATTGAAAGAGCGCTGCCTGGTCTGCGACATTCTAAAGCAGGAGTTGATGCAGCAGGTGCGCACGGTGGAGTGGGACGACCAGTTCGTGGCCTTCTGCCCCTTCGCCTCCCGCGTGCCTTACGAAACCTGGGTCTTGCCTTCCCAGCACCACTGCGCCTTCGAGGAAGATGTAGTCCCGTGGGAACGCCAGGTCCACTGTGCTCGTTTCCTGCGGTCCATACTCCGCCGCCTGGAATCGGTGGCTTCCTCCTACCACCTGGTGCTCCACACCGCCCCGAATGTGAATGCCAAGTTCGAAAGGAGCGGGAACTGGCGGACGATAACCGAAGACTATCACTGGCATTTTGAGATCCTGCCGGTCATCACGACCAAATCCAAGTCGTACAGTTTGAAAGAGGTCTATTACAACTCCCTGGCGCCGGAGACCGCCGCAGAGGAATTGCGCAAGGCGGGCGTGGAAGCGGCAGTGAAGGGGTAATACCACCTTGCGGGGAGTGGGGCGCCGGCGAGCGCCGGCTTAGCGGCGCGGACGTGTCGCTCGGCGGGCGGGGGCTTGTCGCACCTGGGGCCGCAGGTCCGTCCCGTCCTCGACAACTGATTTGAGATTTCGCAGGTAGAAGGTCCAGGTCTTGACCGCCTCCTCCTGCGCGGCGCTGGAAGCGAAGCCGCTGTGCGTGAGTTCCACCACGGTTTCCGCGCCCTGAGAAACGACCTTGAAGCGCACATTTGTCTCGAAAGCCTCGCCGGGCGGCAGCCAGGTGTAGGCCAACGTATTGCCGCGAACGAATTCGGTCACCACGCCGCTCCGAACCCCCGCTTTATCCTTCCAGCGAAAGTGATACCTGCCGCCCAGTTGGGGTTCCATGATGGCCTGGTCTGGGAACCACTCGGCCAGCTTGGCGGGAATCGACAGATACTCGAAGACGCCCACCGTATCGCTCGCAATCGTAACGCGCAGCGTGGCGGAGCGCATTACCGTCACCGGACCTGTATCCTCGGGCTGGGCGGGACGCCGGGCCCGCTGGGCCGCTGCGCACACACCCCCGAGCAACACCAGGATCATCACCGTCGTCACACAGGTCTTCATCGTTTTATGGAACCTCCCGAAATCTCTGCGGTACGGGCGAGGACAGGGGCGGCGGTTCACTCCGGTTGGCCGGGGTGGCAAGCAACCGCTCTGCCCCGCGCCAGCCCGCGCGGCACGATTCTAGGTCAGGCTGAAGCCGCGCGCAATACCTTCGAGCACGCCGGAGAAACGTGGCTCGGGTCGCTATACCCAGCGGTCAAACCACTGCACCATCCGCTGCTGCGCCGCCGCGATTTCTTCCGGTGACTGGCCGCGTGGATTCGCCACAACCGCCCGCCCGGGGCAGCGGCCACGCCGGCTGCGCTCAGCGCCCGAAGGAGGTCGCGACGGTTAAGAGGATGCCACATGGGGGAACTCCTGCTCCAGGATTGCTTCCGGGGGAAGGATTATGTCACTTGTGGCAAGTTCTTGCGCGGCGAGGTTCACTCGCCGCGCACACTCCCAGGCACCCCCGAGGGGAAGGATTCAGCAGAGAGAATGCTTAGCCGCCGCGGGCTACTCGATGTGGATATCACCCGAGCCGGTGCTGACTTCCACCAGGACGCCGCCGCCCCGCACCTTGCCCCGCAGCTCGTGGCGGCTGAGCTTGCCCTGGACGGTAATCTCATGGCTCGTGGAGACTTCCCCGGAGCCCGTCCCGGCATGGAGGTCGAAGGCCGCCTGGGCGGGCAACCGCAAGGTGATGTTGCCGGAGCCGGTGTCCAGCTTCCACGGGCCGCTGGGCTGGCCGTCGGCCGTCAGGTTGCCGCTGCCCGTATGGGCGCGCAGGGAACCTTGCACGCCGCTGATTTCGGCGTTCCCGGAGCCGTTCTCGATCGTGACGGGACCGGCCGCCGTCTGCTCCAGCCGCACATCGCCGCTGCCCGTCGTGCCCACAAATCCGCCGTCCACACCGGTAGCGCGGATATTCCCGCTGCCGGTTTCCGCGTAGACTTGGGCCTTGATGGCATCAAGCTGGATATCTCCGGAGCCTGTCTGGGCCCGCACCACGTCCCCGACCCTGGAAACCTTCACATTGCCGGAGCCGGTATCAGCTTTCACGGGCCCGCGCACACCGACGATCGACTGGTCGCCCGAGCCGGTGTCGGAGGTGACCCGCGTCTCCACGGGGACCACGAGTTCGTAACTGATCGAAACGTGGCGGCGAAGCGCCGGATCCTCGATGTGCCCGATGCGGATACTGTTGCCGGTCTGTTCGATGGGCGGATTCGACTCCAGGGCACGCACCCGGCGTTCGGCTTCCTCCGCGCTGAGCTGCCAGTTGCCGTTCACCTGGATGAGGCCGCGGACGTGCACGCTCCCCGCCCCGCCGGTCTTGATATCGATGTTGCCGGAGCCCGTGGTCACCGTGAGATCAACCGGGCCGGTCACCTTCAGCGCGCGCTCGAACGAGCCCTCAGCCGCGCGGGCGTAAGCGGCAACGGCCAGGGCCAGAGGCAGCACGAGGATGGCCAACGTCGCCGGAATCCAACGTAAACGAGTCTTCATAGCGTTTTCCTCCTATTCATAGCGAAGCGCCTCGACAGGGTTCAGCCTCGAAGCGCGCAGCGCCGGAACCGTGCCGCTGATCAATCCGACCAAGATCAGGATGACCGCCGAGACGAGGACCGTGGACGTCGAAATCGCCAGGTGAATATCACCCTTGCCTGAGGTGTCTTCATAAAGCGGACCGTAGAACGGCAACGTCCCGATGAGCGCGGAAAGCGCGTAGGCCACGCCCATCCCGAGGATCCCTCCCGCCAGGGTCAGCGCCAGGGCCTCGGCAAGGAACTGCGCCTGAATGTGCCGCCGGCGCGCGCCCAGAGCGCGGCGGAGGCCGATTTCCCGGATGCGCTCGTCCACAGAGACCAGCATGATGTTCATCACCCCGACTCCGCCGATGCCCAGCGTCAGCGCGCCGATGAAGGTGAACAAGGCCTGGAACCCGATGGTAATCCCATCAATGATAGGACGGAACTGTTCGCGGCCGAACATCATGATGGCCCGCTCGTCAGTGGGCGAGAAACGCTGGCGCTTGGCCACCGCCGCCCGCACTTGGCGCATGGATTCCTTCTCGAACTGGGGGGCGATGGGTTGGAAAACCAGCACGGAAGCATAGCGGGTGTTCCACAGGTCGCCGGCCGAGGAGTACGGTATCCAACACGATTCGTCGTCGCTCGTAAAGTAGTTGCTGTCCTGAATCTTCCGATCCATCGTCCCGACGACGGTGAATCGAACCCCCGAAATCCGCACCGTCTCGCCGACCGCTTGACGTCCGCTGAAGAGTTTCTCCCGCAGCCGGGCGCCGAGGAAGACCACGCGGCGGCGCTCGACGATGTCCTCGGGACTGATCCAGCGGCCCTGACTCGGCACCTCATTCCTCATCTCGCCGTATTCGGGGCAGACGCCGCGAATGGCGGTGTTCGCCATGCGGTTGCCATAGGAGATCGGGAGCCAGCGCACCGATTCCATGCAGACGGTTTTCACCAGCGTGGCTTCCTGCTCGATGAGCTCCATGTCCTCTTTTTCGAATTGGACCTGCTTGCCGGCACGCTGGCCTCCGGCCTGCTCGCTGGTCTGCGCCGGCCAGCAGATGACGGCGCCTTTCCCAAATGCGTCGAAGGCGGCCACGATGACGGAGCGCATGCCGGTGCCGTAGGCGATCAGTAACGCCACCGCGGCAATCCCCCACACAATGCCCAGCATGGTGAGGAAGCTGCGCAGCTTGTTGCGCTTTAATGCGATCCAGGATTGGATCAGGATTTCTCTAAACATCTGTTCCCGGTCCGTTCTCGGTCTCAAACCGCTGCGCTCGAGCCATTGACAACTGGCAGCTGACTGTTGGCAACTTACCCTCCCGGCTCATACCGCAGCGCCTCAATCGGGTCAATCACCGAAGCTCGGCGAGCAGGATACAGGGCCGAAAGCACCGCCACCGTGCTAAGAAGCAGGAATGAAAGAAAAGCCACCTTCCAGGTGGGCAGCAATCCGGCGAAGAATGGCGGCATGGGGATCAGGTTCACCAGCGCGCAAACTCCGTAAGCGATGCCGAGACCTGCGCCGCCGCTCAAGAAGGCGACGATCAGGGTCTCGACGAAGAACTGGCGAAGGATCGACTTGGCGCTCGCGCCCACGGCCTTGCGGACGCCGATTTCGCGGGTCCGCTCGCGCACCGCCACCAACATCACGTTCATCACCCCGATGCCACCCAGGAAAAGCGAGGTCAGCCCCACGGCGCCCAGAAAATACTTCATGCTGTCAATGAGGACGTAGAAAGCTTTGGCATTTTCGACCGTGTCCCAGATGGGGGCTGCTTCCTTGTCGTTCGGGTCGAAGTTGTGGAGGCGGCCCAGCGCGCGGCGGACCTGGTACTTGCACGTCTCGTGTTCGGCGTAAGATTTCGGAGTTACCAGGAGGCGGTCGATATTGTGAGGCGTCGAGGGAGGTTTTTCGGGAAAGTCCCTCATGATTGCACTGAAAGGAATGAAAATCTTGTCGACATCCCAGCCATCATAGCTGGAATTCTGATCCTTGCTTTCCATTACCCCGATCACGGTGTAGGGAATGCTGTTAATGTGAATCTGCTCGCCGACGGCTGGGCGGCCGGCGAAGAGCTGCTTTTTGATGTTGGTTCCTAGGAAGGCCACGCGTCGCCCCTTGGCCTGATCGTCCCAGTTATAAAATCGTCCTTCACCCACGCGTACGGAACGCATTTCCGCAAAGGGCGGCAACGAGCCGTTCACGGAAGGAGAGCCGTTGTTGTACAGGCTGGTGACGGTCAGGTCGCCCCGCCCGAGCTCGGGAACCACGTCGCGGCAAGCGGACGCCTCCTCTTGGACGTGAAGGTAGTCGTCATCCTGCCAGCGCAGGTCGCGGCCGGCGCGCAATCCTCCCGCCTGCAAGCTGGTCCGTCCGCTGAATACGATCATGATGTCTTTGCCGAAGGTCTCCTGTTGCTTGACGATGCCGACTTTCAAGCCCTCGCCCGCCGCCACCATCAACGTGATCGAGACGATGCCCCAGGCGATGCCGAACATGGTCAGGAACGTCCGCAGCTTGTTCGTCCACAGCGTGCGCAGCGTGTCGAGCAGCAAATCCCGGAAAACCATTGCAGCAGTTTCCTTCGCGAAGGCCGTCAGCGGTCAGCTTTCAGCTTCTGGCTGATTGCTGAGGGCTGATGGCTGAGTGCCCAACTATTGCAGAACCACCTGATCCCCTTCCTTCACTCCTTCGATCAACTCCGTCTTGACGCCGTTGGAGATGCCGAGCTTGGCGCTGACCTTACGCCGGCCTTTCTCCGCCTTGGGGTCAGGGATTTCCAGGGAGGCCTTGCGGTCTTTATCGTAAATGACCGCGGCCTCGGGGATGAGCAGTACGCCCTTCTTTTCCTCGAGGATGATCTCGGCGTTGGCGCTCATGTTGGCCTTGAGTTCCCCGCTGGGGTTGTGGATGGAAACGCGGACCTCGAAGGTGGTGACGTTGTCCTTCTCCACTCCCAGGGGCGAGATCTTCGTCACCTTGCCCTCGAATTTCTTCTCCTTGAGCGACTCCACTACAATGCGCGCCGGCTGGCCCAAGTACACCTTGCTGATGTCGGCCTCGTCCACCTTGCCCTTCACGTACACTTCGCTCACGTCGCCCAGGGTCATCACCAGCGTGGCCTGGGAACCCAGCACCAGAATGGAACTGACCGCATCGCCGATTTCGACATTGCGCGACAGCACCAGGCCGTCCATGGGGCTGATAATCGTGGAGTTGCGCAGGTCTTCTTCGGCGCGCTCCAGCGCCGCCTGCGTCTGCGCTACCTGGGCCTTGGCGCGGGCCACTTCGGCGCGCGTGACGGAAACATTGAGCAGCGCCACCATCTGCTTGTTGAGCGCCATCTGATAGGCCTTCTCCGAGTCTTCCAGCACCGCCTGGGCGATCAGGCCGTCGCCGTGCAGCCTCTGGGCGCGCTCCACGCTGGCCTTCAGGAACGGCACGTCGGGGCCTTCGGCTTCGACCCGGTTGCGCTCGTAAGTCGCCTGGCTGGCTTCCTGAGCGGCCTGCGCGGCCAACAGCGTGGCGCGAGCCTCACGCACGCGGGCCTGCACCTCTTCTTTATCCAGTTCGACCAGCACCTGCCCCTGCCGAACCCGGTCGCCATAATCCACAAAGACTTGCTTGACAATGCCGCTGGCCTTCGATTTGACCTCCACTTTCGCCAGAGGCTCGATCTTGCCCGTGGCCACCACCGAACGCGCCAAGTCCCCGCGCTCCACTCGGGCCAGCTTGGAAGGGTCAATCTGATTGTTGGAGCGCAGCAGGGTCGTGCCTCCCACAATGCCCACTACCACGACGAATACCGCTACTCCCAGGAAGATCCAGCGCCGACGCTTGCTCTTGTGGTTGTTGGCCATCTGCGTTCACCTCGCCCCAGGCTTGTGCCCCAGGGCCTATAACCCCAAATACGCGGCCGCCTCGCAGAATGTTCCCTGCTTCGGTTTACCCCGGGCTGAATGTGCCGCCCGGCTTCAAGGAGCGGCTGGGCAGTCGCTCCCTGCGGGGTGAGACGTAGCAATTGGGTTTCGGATAGGAGGTTGAGCGGATACCAGGCCATGGAGGAGCCTGCTACCCCAGAGGGACAATCAGTCCCAGACGGGCAATTTGGCGCTCCGCCGGAAATGCGGCCCCGCAAGTGTCCGTTTCCGTACGGTGTTTGAGGAACCTACCAGCGAGTCCCTTGCTCGTCCCTAAAGCTGGCGGTGGGACATATTCCTGCCCGACCTTATAATGGTGGCGTGCATTACGGGATCGTGGCCGACGACCTGACGGGGAGCTGCGACGTGGCAGGGCGCTTGACTGGCTTGGGCTATCGTCCCATTGTCGTGGTGCGCCCCGGAACTGCCCACCAGATCCTTTCAACGCTGTCGGATGAGGCAGCCGTGGTCGTTATGAACACGCGCAGCCGCGACTGCTCCCTCCGCGAAGCTGTCGCGCGCGCCCGGGCCGCTGCTGAAGAGTTGGAGCGCAGCGGCGCGCCAGTGATCTACCAGAAAATTGACTCGACTCTGCGTGGTCACTGGGCCGAGGAATTGAAGGCCGTGGCCGCCGTAACGCGCCCGGAGCGCGTGCTCGTTTGCCCGGCCTTTCCGGCCCGCGGCCGGCTGATGCGCGGCGGCCACCTGCGCCTGAGGCGCGCCGAGTGGGAAGGCCTTTTGCACGCCACTGGGGCCGCACCTGCGCGCAGCCTACGCACCATCCTCCGCCAGCGCTGCGGCTGGGATACTCAACAGGTCGGACTCGAGTCCGTGCGTCGTGGAGCACGGGCCATCAGGAAAGCGCTCGAAGTACAGAACGGAGCGCCCTGCGTCGTTCTCGATGCCACGCGCGAGCGCGACCTCGAGGCCATCGGGCGGGCTTTGCGCAATTCGCCGGCGCGATTGCTTTGGGTGGGCTCTGCCGGGCTTGTCCGCACGGTGCTCCCGCCGCTCCCCCGACCCGAAGCTGCACCGGAGGCTCAAAGTAAGGGTCCCTGGCTGCTCATCCAAGGTAGCCGGCAACCGGTCAGCCACGCGCAGTTTCAGCGCCTGGAGGTCGAACCGGCAATTGACGTGGTTGATTTCTCGCCGGCGCCGGATCGCCGGCAACACCGGCGCTGGTTGAACGCAGCCCTTTCGGCGCTGAGCAGCGGCACAGATGTGGCCGTAACGGTTCCGCGAGCGTTTGATGGGCGTGTTCCCGCGGAATTCACCGCGTTCCTGGACAAGCTCCTTCCGAGGATTCTCGCCGCTCCTAGGCTGGGGGGCATTTTCGTGACGGGCGGGAATACCGCGGAAGCCGTTTGTGATAGTCTGCGGATAAGAACGCTGCGGGTGACGGAGGAGATTCGCCCGGGGATTGCGCGCAGCCGCGCGCTAGATGGACGGCGCCCCGGACTCATCCTAGTGACCAAGGCAGGGGGCTTCGGCAAGGCAGATGAAGTCTGGCAGGTCTTACAGAGGTGCACGCGTGCCTAGTCGGGTTCGAGGACAGAAACCTGTAATCGGCATCACCTTGGGTGACCCCGCAGGGATCGGCCCGGAGGTGGCGCTCAAGGCGGTGTGTAACCCGAAGATCCTGGCCGCCGCGCGCCCGGTTCTAATCGGTGCGCGCGCCGTGGTGGAGCACTACGCTAGGCGGCTGGGCTTCGCCAAGCGTCTCTCCTTCCTTGAGGACCTGCCAGAGGCTGTGCCCCCGGGGAGAATTCACGTCCTGGACACAGCTCACTTCGCGCTCAAGGCAATACCCTTTGGCAAGGTCCATCCCGAATGCGGACGGTCGGCTCTGGAAGCCATCCGTCGGGGGGTGGCGCTCGCCCGCGCGGGACGGCTCGACGCGTTGGTCACCGGCCCGATTCACAAGAAGTCCGCGCGCCTGGCCGGCATGGTGGGTGCCGGGCACACGGAATTCATAGCGCACCTCTGCGGCGTGGAGGACGTGCGGCTGATGCTGGTGAGTCCGCGGCTGCGCGTCATCCACGTAAGCGCCCACGTCAGTCTGCGTGAAGCCCTCGGCCTGGTCACGCGAGAGCGCATCCTGCGCACCATCGAACTCGGCGTGGAGATGCTAAGGCGGCTGGGGCGGGAGCGGCCGCGCGTTGCGGTGGCCGGTTTGAATCCTCATGCCAGCGATGCGGGTCTCTTCGGCCAGGAAGAAGAGATGGAAATTGCTCCTGCCGTCGCCACGGCCGAGCGCGCGGGCTTCAGAGTTGAAGGCCCGCTGCCTCCCGACACGGTCTTTCTCCGCGCCGCGCGCGGCGAATTTGACCTCGTGGTGGCCATGTATCACGACCAGGGGCACATCGCCGCCAAAACCCTCAGCTTCGAGGACGCGGTTAACGTCACGGCGGGCTTGCCCATCATTCGCACCTCCGTGGACCATGGGACCGCCTTCGATCTGGTCGGCCGAAACAAGGCCAATCCTCGGAACATGAAGCTTGCCATCCTGCTGGCGTGCCGGCTGGCTCGTGCACCCATCGGCGCCTAGCCCAGCATCTCCCCTCTTTCGCTCAAGATTCGCCCACACTCTGCCGAAACCTTAAAGGGGGGCTGCGCGGTCGAGCCATGAGCAAGACAGCGTGGGGGCGTTCCCCACTCTGCTTGCAGACAGGGAAATCGACGCGGGCACGGACCGGCCCGCCACGCGGCGGGGCGGCGAAGGCCTCCGCATCCCGACACGAACCCCGGCAACACGCGCCCAACTCCGGGCGGCGGTGAAGACGATGGCCGAGAACCACATCGCCGACAAGCAGCATTTGAATTCGAGGGTAATTCCCTCCCCTCCCGCGGCAGGTACCAGCGAAGATCTGATCGAAACGGAGCTTAAAGCGCGAAGCACCCAGCAGGCCCTGCTGGTGGAGGTAAACGCGACCCTGGCCGCAGCCATCGATGCCGAACTTGTGCTGCCGCAGATTCTGTCGCAACTGACCGAGAGAACACGACTTATCAACGCTTCCATCTACTTACTCGACCGCGAAAAGGGCCAGCTTCGCTGTGCCGCCCAGAGCGGTTTGCCAACCGTCGAGCCGTACCGCACTCTGGCGCTGGATGGGCCAGGGCTGGTGGCCTGGGTGGCGCGGACGGGCGAAGCGGTCTATGTGCCCGACGTTTCCAAAGATGCCCGGTATCTATGCGCGGAACCGAGGGCAAAATCCGAATATTCCCTGCCTCTCCGGGCCGGCCCGACACTTGTGGGCGTACTCAACATCGAGTCAGATGTGGACGGCATCCGCGCTGTAACCCGCAAGCTCGTAGACCAATTCGCGAGCCAGGCCGCGCTCGCCATTGATCGCAGCGACCTCTACAAGAGGCTCCAGGCTTCAGAGGAGCGCTTCCGGTCAATCTTCGAACAGGGCCATATCGGCGTGGCCCTCGTCGACTTGCACGGAAGGTTTGTCACGGTCAACCCGGCACTTGCCCAAATGGTCGGTTATGCGCCCCCGGAACTGCGCGGCCTGCACTTGACGGACATCGTCGTCCCCGAGGAACGACAGCATACCCTCGACTTGGTGAACCAATTGCTGGAAGGCAAGGCCGAGCGCTTTACGATCGAAGGGCGCTGCCTGCGCCAATCCGGCGAGACTCTCTGGTGCATCATGATTGGTTCACCGATTCGAGATTCCGCCGGTCATCCCGCCTACACGCTAGCTATGCTGCTGGACATCAGTGAGCGCAAGAAGGCGGAGGATGAGCGCGCCCGGCTCCAGGAACAGCTCTTCCACGCGCAGAAGATGATGGCAATAGGCACGCTCGCCGGGGGCATCGCGCACGACTTCAATAACCTGTTGGGAGTGATCCAAGGTTATGCCTCGCTCCTGCGCCTGCGTTTGCCGCCCAGGGATAGGATCCGCGAGCCGCTGCGCATGATCGAGCAATCAGCCCAACGCGCCGCCGACCTGACCCGCCAACTCCTGCAATTTGCGCGGCAGGAAACTTACCGGGCAGAGGACGTGAACATTGGGGAAGTCGTGGGGCAGGTGCTGAAGATCGTGACGGAGACGTTCGACCGCCGCATGCGCATCGAAACGCGCTTGGCGACGGAGTTGCCGCGCATCATTGGCGACCCCGGGCAATTGGAGCTGGCGCTCCTGAACCTGTGTATCAACGCCCGTGACGCGATGCCGGAGGGCGGCACGCTAACCGTGGGCACATCGGTAGTGACCTTGGGCAACCCGGACGCCTCCTACCCCGCCCAGTGCTCGCCCGGCGACTACGTCCGGGTCGCCATCAAGGACACGGGGGTGGGAATAGAACCCGCGGTTCTTGAGCGGATATTCGACCCCTTTTTCACCACAAAGGAGTCCGGTAAGGGCTGCGGCTTAGGCCTGGCGACAGTCTATGGAGTGGTGAGCAATCACGGCGGCTTCGTGCGCGCCGCCAGCCAGGTCGGCGGAGGATCTGAGTTCACGTTGTACCTGCCGGTATCAGCCCGCCCGGCGGAGCTGCCCGTCGAGGCACCGCTGGCGCAAGCGCCACACGGATTCGGCACAGTCCTCGTGGTGGACGATGAGCCCTTCATGCTGGCCTTCGCCGAGGAAGCCTTGAAAGAACTTGGCTACAACGTGCTGACCGCCGCAGATGGCAGGCACGCTTGCGAGATTTACGCGCGGCAGGCAGCGGAAATCGACTGTGTCCTTCTGGACTTGGTGATGCCGGACATGAGTGGCATGGAAACCCAAGAGGCCCTTCGCACCATTAACCCACGCGTGAGAGTCATTCTCATCTCCGGCTACAGCGGTGGCGGAGAGGCCGCCCGGGCGCTGGAGTCGGGGGCGGTGTCTTTCCTCGCCAAACCCTGCACCATCGAGACCCTGGCGCAGGCGTTGAAGACCGTTAAAGTGGTGAACGGGACAGACACGGACCGGCCCCCATGAGGATCTTGATTGCCGAAGATGATGCTGTTTCCCGCCGCAGGCTCGAAGCCACGCTCAGGAAATGGGGTTACGAGGTGCTCGCGGTCGAAGACGGATTGGCGGCCTGGGAAGTCCTGCAAGGCGAAATGCCCCCGCCTCTGGCCATCCTGGACTGGATGATGCCCGGCATGGACGGCATCGAGGTTTGCCGGAAAGTCCGCGAGCGTTCTCCCTCTCGACCCCTCTACATCATTGTCCTCACCGCGCGAGGTAGCCGAGAGGACGTGGTTGCGGGCCTCCAGGCTGGAGGCGACGACTACGTCACCAAACCCTTCGACCGCGAGGAATTGCACGCGCGGGTAGAAGTTGGCCTTCGCGTCCTGCAATTGCAGATGAACCTCGCCGACCGCGTCCGCGAACTGGAAGAGGCCCTGGCGCGGGTCAAGCAGCTCCAAGGACTCCTTCCCATCTGCTCCTACTGTAAGAAAATCCGCGACGACCAGAACTATTGGCAGCAAGTCGAAGGTTACATCAGCGAGCACTCGGAGGCCGTTTTCAGTCACGGCATCTGTCCAGACTGCTTCGAGAAGTTTGTGAAGCCGGAACTCAACAAGTTGAAATCCGCGGGAGAAAAACCCTGATGCAGACCAGACACTTCTCGGCCGTACGATTCAGGCCAGTCTCCTTCCTGGGACTGTTCTGCGCGCTGGGGCTCGGTTGGTTCGCCCTGCCCACGAGCGAGGTCAGGGCCCAACAGGAGCCTCCTGCAAAGACAAGCCTGCCGGTGCTCACGCGCGCGGAACAGATTCGGAATCTCACCCCCGATCAGGCTGGCTTTGGATATCCAGTTCGGCTTCGTGCAGTTATTACGTATTGCGATCTCAGCCAGAGCGACTTATTTGTTGAGGACGCGACAGGCAGTATCTACGTCGATCCTAGCGAACTAAAGGCTGTTTTGCATGCGGGCCAATACGTAGAGGTAGAGGGAACAAGCAGCCCTGGGGACTTCTCCTCGGAGGTTACCAAGCCCCGCATTACAATTCTGGGCGAGGCGCCAATTCCACGTCCCCAAAAGATCACAGCAGAAGGGCTGATGTCCGGCAATCACGACACCCGGTGGGTCGAAGTGGAGGGCGTTGTCCGCTCGGTCATCGACGACGAGGGACGCCTTCGTCTGAGCTTAGCCTCGGGAGCCACGAGTTTTGATGCGTATGTATTGGACCACCCCTCTGCTCCCCCAGCCTTGGTGGGCGCCAAGATTCGCTTGCGTGGGGTTTCCAGCGGAGTCTACACCGATAGCGATATGTACATTAGCGCTGCGCTCATGGTTCCCAGTTTGACTGATCTCTACATCCTGGAACATGGACCGGCCGACCTGTTCTCCCTACCTGTTCGGCCCATCCATTTCCTACTGCGCTCCACTCCCGAGGGGGCCTTTAACCGCCCCGTCAGACTGCAGGGTGTGGTCACCCTCCAGCGGCTCGGGCAGGTGCTCTATGTGCATGACGGCAAGAACGCTGTCCAGGTCAACACCCGTCAAATGACCCCTTTAGGCATCGGCGACCTGATCGATGTGGTGGGATTCCCAGCCCTGGGCGAATACACGCCAATTCTGGCGGAGGCCATTTTTCGACGAATCGGCGCTGGCCGGGTGCCCCCACCAGTCACCACCACCGCATCGCTACTGCTCCTGGGTGCCCAAAATGGCGAGCTGGTAAGAATCTCGGGTCGTCTAATAGGCCACACGATCCAATCCGGGCAAGTGTCGCTAGAGCTCGTGGAAGGGGAGCTCACTTTCAAAGCTGAGATCGCAGACCCGAAGGGTCGTGTGGCGCTGGCTTCTTTCCGCAATGGCAGCTACGTGCAACTAACGGGAATTTGCTCAGTCGAGGCGGATTACACCCGACGCCCTCACAGTCTCTCTATCCTCCTGCGCTCCCCCGAAGACATCGTGGTGCTTCGGTCCCCCTCCTGGTGGACCCTGAAGCGCACGCTGGGGGGGGTGGGCGTCATGGCGGGGCTCATCCTGGCGGCGCTGGCTTGGGTGGTGCTGCTGCGACGACGCGTGGGCGAGCAGACGGCGACCATCCACGAACAGCTCCGCCGCGAAGGCGCCCTGAAGGAGCGTTACTACGAACTATTTGAGAATGCCAACGATGTGGTGTTTACCTGCGGGCTAAGGGGTCACCTTACCTCGTTGAACAAAGCCGGACAGCGGATCACCGGCTACTCACTTCCGGAAGCCGTCGGGAAGAACCTCACCCAGATGGTGGCGCCGGAATACTCCGCCCTGGCTCAGCAGATTATTCGGCGTGACGGCGCTCAGGAACGACCTACCATCCACGAACTGGAAATGGTGAGCAAAGATGGCCGCCGGGTACCGCTGGAGGTCAGCATCCGGTTTATTTGCGACGAGGGGTTCCCCGTCGCCATCCAAGGCATCGCCCGCGACATCACGGAACGTAAGCAGTCGGAGCAAGCCCTGCGGGACAACCAACAGCGGCTTGATCTAGCCTTGCAGTCGGGCCAAATGAGCGCCTGGGACCTTGACCTGGTCCACGACGCGGTGATCCGCTCCCTGCATCACGACCAGATTTTCGGCTACGCCACACTTCAACCCGCATGGAGCGCTGAGATCTTCTTTCGGCATGTGGTGCCTGGAGACCGGGAACGTGTTCAACACGCGTTCGAGGAGGCCTACATCAGCGGTCTGCTGGCCTTCGAGTGCCGAATCAACCGAACGGACGGATCCCTGTGCTGGATCGCTGCCAAGGGCCAGGTCTATCGCGACCCTCAAGGAACCCCCGTCAGGATGCTCGGCGTGGTTGCGGACATCTCCGAGCGCAAGCG
>Ga0315285_10000471_pt1 | contig 41609 bp, 46 predicted proteins | sample YL17G09_36_MG_FD_203698 | JGI IMG/M metagenome (GOLD analysis project Ga0315285, IMG submission 203698) | Sediment microbial communities from Yellowstone Lake, YNP, Wyoming, USA - YL17G09_36 | ecosystem: Environmental > Aquatic > Freshwater > Lake > Sediment | place: USA: Wyoming | collected...
CATAGAGAACAGTGTCGAACAATCCCGCGAGAGCCAGGATACTGCGTATTCATCAAGGTTGCCGAGAGGCCCACTAGTCTGTTGACTCAAGTGCTTCTTCTGAACCATAATCCTAAGGTTCCGTCTTCATCTCCTTTCTGATCCACCAGATGAAGTATAATGCAATGGGAACTCCGAGAATCAACAAATCCCAGAGAACTGCAGATAGCCATGAATATACCAAGTCAGTGAACGTCCACGATTCAAAGGCTAGGTTCCACCGGCCATCTAACCATACAACAATCAACCATGTCACTCCAACCAAGAAACCGAAGGCATCGCTCCCTTCACGCCTACCACGCCGAGGCCACCCTTCCCGTTCTTCCTCTGGAAGTATTCTGTACCATCGGAAGATCATAACCAGTACTAGTGGAAATACCCAGCTTCCTACAAGGACAAGTTCCCAGAAAATCAGATGCAAAATGAATGTGATCACATAACCAATTGACCATTGGCCAAGCACAGCTGGCACGAGTCCTGTTGCTTGGGCAGTAGCCACAAGCCAAAGAAATACAAGAAGTGCTCCAATCACAGCTCCAGCAAAGACCACGGCAAATACTATCGTCATTTTCCAGTGTCTTTTTAGAAATCTCTTTGGTGCTTCATCGATTGGCTCTTCGCTCATCTTCTTTCCAAACTCCTTTCTAAATCCAGTATGAATGCAATCGTCATACCTCTTTTATAGTGAACCCCATCTTGATCGCTTCTTTCCTGTTGAACCTATTTCCTCTTTTGCGAAAGCTTGTTGAAGGTTCTGGACAAACTCTTCTGCATTCCTGAGGTTTTCAGCATTAGGTCTGCCCTTGTTCATTCCCCCAAGATATCTCATGAAACTATTAGTGTTGAATCCATGACAAGCAAATTCACCAACAATCATGTAGCCTTTGGATTGTAGTTTTTCCCTAAGCGTCGAGTGATCTTTAGCGACTTTATCCTCTCCCATCATAGCGCTAGTTGAGAAAATGAATGCTTTCCTGTCGGTGACTTGTGGTAGTCTGTCGGCAAGGTCAAGCAGAGATTTGTGATGTTTCGCATCGTATATCCCGGAGCCAAAGCCTACTAGACTATAATCTTGAAGCTCTTCAGGGTCCACTTGCTGTGGCGTTCTGATTTGTGCATCAAGAACTCTGGCAAAGACGTTAGCAATCTTCTCAGTATTATTGTGATGATATGAAAACAGAACCAATAGAGATTTCATAGGCAACACCAGCAGCGTTTCTGATGAATAACACTCACAGGTTTGATGAAGAAACCACAACTTGATCTATTCATCGGAGCTTCTTGACTGGGCACTAATCACTTTGTCCACGAGGTTTGCCGGGGTCTTGAATCCGCAGCCTTCGGTCGTGCGTTTCTCTTGCCACGAAGGAGAAAACCAATCACTGCAGATCCCGCAAGCACACCAGCGACAGCGGCTACAGCTAGCCACTGCGGTGTATCTTCAACCATATGCTCCCACAGATGAGTTTCCGGGTTCCACCGGTCCTTATGGATCAGCCAGTAGTTTCCGAAGTCATAAGCATGGAAGGGACCATATCTGTACTGCCCCAACATGCCGATCCGCGGCTCGCCCTTGATGGTGGGCTCGAAGCCTTGTGGGAGAGCCGGAAGAAGCCTCTTGCTGAATTTGACTGCGGTATGGAAAGGAATCTTCTCGAAGTATTGTTCTAGGTCGATTGCTTGTCGCCTCCACCCGACACTGCGACCACGGTCAGACCTTATCTGCGTTTTTGTGTGGCCCGGCGATTGCCACCACAGTTCTCAAGATAATACCATCCCGTGAGCTCATGACCCTGAGGTCGGTCGTTCATATCGATTATGGATGAGATTGATGCGTGAAGAATTTCTGTGACCGATACTGGCGATTCTGATGCAAAAGGTCTTGACTGTCTAGAGAAGATAGTGAAGAGCTTGTAGGGATTCGATGCACAGGCCATTCAGATTATGTTCCCAATGAGATTTCGGTTCCAGCAGTATAGGCTCTGCTTCTTGCATCCGCTTCGAAGATTTGGAATTGCATTGCACTAATAATCACACCATTTGCATCGGTAGTTGCATTCTCGAAAGCGTCAAGTCCAGGTCCTCCCACAAATCCAGATGTAAGAATCAGTACAACCGGTTTTCCTTCGAAGTTAGCACGCGTGAGATATGCTAGCATTGATTCATGTGGTTTTGCTCCGTTAACTGGACTTCCTAACACAATCAAGTCATATGTTGTCACGTTTGTTGGAGTCTGCTGTGAACTTGTGGTTACTTCCACTCGCCAATCCGATTCTATCAAGCCACGTATGAATTCATTTACAATATCCTGATTGAAACTTGTCAATCCTGGTCGGAATACAACAAACACAGTGCCTTTTGATCCATCTGGATTCTGAACCACCACATCTTGGACAATCTCACGACTATTGAGGCTGACGACAAGCAATGAAGTGGTAGTGATTCCTGCAATGAAGATTACGCAGATCAGACCACAAATTCGCTTTTTGTTCATGGTATTTGCCTCACACTGCTGCTTGTCTTGTCTTCATTCCCTCAATGAATGTTAAGTTCCCCTATTTGGATTAGCCTGGTTCTTTGATTCTCAAAGAACCACAGGTGTTCCTAGAAGCAGATTGTACTCATTCAATTCAGTATTCTGATAACCACCGCATGTTTTCCCTATGACTATTCCAGAGATAGGCGGTTCGATAGATGACCAAGCCAACTGTATATGCAATTATGAATAGTAGAACGCTATTGAAGACGAACTCCATTGGAAAGAAGAGAGTGATTCCGATTGTTGTCAGAAGAAATGTTCCATAGTATTTTCCCAGAGGGTCGTAAAGGGGTTCTCTATTGTTCGATGAGATGATGAAGAACAGAAACATGAAAACAAACACAAACAAAATCCATGATGGGTAGAACTGTCTGAGAGAGAATGCATAGAAAGACACAAGGACAAACACAAGATCAGCTATTGGGTCAAGATAGGCTTCGAGAGGCGATGACGGAATTGTCTTTTGCCACTCTCCCAAGCGGCCGTCTACAATATCAGAGGCAAATGCTGCGAGATAGAGAAGGATCGCAATCTCAGTGAAGCCCCATATGAATGCATAGAAGAATGCAGGTGTCAGGAGAATCCTGAGAATGACAACAACATATGGAGATTTCTTCAGTCAGTTATCAGTTTCAACCAATACATCATCTCCTACAGAACGAGTGTCTCCTTCCCTCAAGACACCATCATCAAGATGTGCTGTGTTTGGATGGATATGAATATTCGTTATCGATGGAACTCTGTCCCCCGCTATCACGTCTTTCTGCCCTTTCCTTATCTGGTCCTTCGTTAACGTTTCTTCAGGACGAAATATGTAGCTGCTACCACGGCAACAACGACGATTCCTGCTGCCAAGATTGGCCATGACAAGATCTCTCCTTGCGTCACGTGTGAGATCTCATAGACACTCACGTAGGCCTGCCACATCTTGTCCTCCTCTTCCGTCGTCATGTTCACCGTGTCCACATCGTAGGACACGTACAGCAGGTTCCCGTGAAGCGTCACCCACGGTCTTCCTCCCTTCTTGTCACCTCCGTAGGTGAAATTAGTAATCGTTGCATCATGCAGGAGGTTCCAATTACGGTCGAATGTCGCAAGGTGCACGTTCGGGTAGACCGGAAAGAAGGCTGAACCGTTTCTCTTACTGGTGTCCAAGTAAGCGACATAGAAATGCGCTCCGTCGAAAGCTACTCCTTGCGGCCAATGAGCCTTCGGTATCAAGGTCTTGTTCCCAAGGAAGTTCCAGTTAGTATCGTACTTCAAAACTGTCAAATCACCCGCGTAGGAGTTGGCCGATACGAGATAGTAGACTCCCTCCACGAAAATCATTGACGATCCGGAGATATGAGGAGAATCATCAAGGGTTACGTTCGCTATGGGCTCGAGGTCAGCCGTGAACAAGTGATGGCGACTCCAATTCCCCTCCTGCCAAATCCACGAGGGGTTATACTGATCGCTGACGTCAAGCTGCCCATTGATGTATGCAACACATGGATCAAGGTTTCCATCATTTGGGTTCGTAAGCGTGACGTAGAGCTCTTTCACCCTTGTCCAATTGGCAGCGTCATACTTGACTATGCGCCAACCGTAGGGGTCGCCCATCTTCTGGGACACGAAGACATGGTAGTAGGTGCTGTTAATCATAAATGAGCCTGAATCGCCCGCCTCGCTCGCATCGGGGTACCATTCCAAGATACCAGTGTTACCCACCTCTTGCATATCCAGATTGTATTCTTTGTAAGCATATCCTGCTCCCAGAGATGTGTTCGGTTCTGTACTGGCTTTCGTCCCGAACGACACAACAAAATGGTCAGTCGCGGGAACATAGTTGATACGAGCGAAGCTGCCGGTCAGGAATTGGTCATCTGGCGTCACCTGAACAGTGCGTATGAACTTGATAGGCGGCTGCTGAGCCAGCGCAGTTGCGGATGTCGGGGAGCTACACTCCGTTAGGAGTAATGATGCTAGCACGACAAGTGACAGAAGCAGTGTCATCATTTCCTTCCGTTTTGGCACCTTGCGCGTGTGCAGCGACAACCTGTCAGCTCGTTCCCGTTTGGTTTTCTTCAGACTTTCAGCCACCGTTTCCTACCCCACAATCATCTTTCATCTTTTATGACCTGCAGGCGTTCTGCAGATTCGCGATTTGTGGGCGGCTCGTTTCACAATCCCCAGACTGCTTGGATTGACGCAGGATGTACTTTCTCAATCCACTTGACAAGCACTTCTGTTTGCTTCCGAAAGACCTCTGATATTCCCGCTTCCTCTCTTATGTTGTTGTTTATCACCGTCAGCAATGAACAAGTGTACTTCATCAGGATCATCACGGCGAGGTTGTAGGATTTCTCGCGCTCCTGCTTGAACATCTCAAAGTCTCCCTCTGCACATGCGAGGAATGTTGTTGCCCAGAAGAGATACTTGGTGACCTCGTCATCACCACCCGCCTTTCTCGCCTTATCATCGTACTTGATGGACTCTTTGGCGGCCTCAATGAACTTCTTCTTGACCTCAATGAACTGTTTCTTGTCAGTGAGACTGCCGGGCCGCTTCAGCAATTCCTCAAAGAGATTCCTAAATGGTTTGAGCAGGTTGTTGATCAGACCACGGTGCCATATGGTCATGTTGCGGACTGTATTGCTCAGGACAGGGCTCTGCTTGAGCCACTCTTGGATGTTCGTCCAGTTCTGGTATGCGGTAGGATTCTGTTTGAGGTATTCCTCCAATGGATTCGTCTTACCCTGTGTATCTGGCATCTTCATTCATCAACTTCAAGTCTTGCAGGTTCTGATGAGTACCGGTCAGTCTGCTCCTACTATTAAGGATGGTTTTCTTCCAGATTCATTCCTTCGAGTCAAATCCTGTGTGCGCCAACTGCCCGAAATCTCACTGAACAGCGAGTTCGACGTCTGACTCTCCAAGTCTGTGCTCTGTCAGAGCGAGCTCATCGTTTATGAACAGCAAGAGTATCTCTGTACATGAAGGGCGTCAATGTATCAAGAGGACTTCAACCTGCGAATCCTGCACGTGCTTTCCGAGTACTGGATGAAACGTGTTGTCGCAATCGATATCGAAACGCATGTGGAGGACACATTCCTGAAGGATGAATACGTCCTTGGTGTGGCCATGGCAGCACGTGTATCCGGCGAACTGACAGCTGCCTCTGGCATCGAAGTCAGAAGCGTCGTATTGGATGACGAAAGCGAAGAGGCCGAACTCAGACTCTTGCAGGAAGCCAACCAGATACTAGATCAGTATAGACCTCTCGGCCTATTGGGCTATGCACACAGAGGATATGATGTCCCCCTTCTGATTCTGAAAGTCCGCAAACACAGGAAGCCCGAAGGTCAGCAGCTGTGGAAGCTTGTGGACGCCTTGGAGCAGGCAGCACATGTTGATCTCCGCTTCATCCTTAGAACGAGGTTCCATATCAACAATCTACGAGAAGCAACTGAAGCAGCGGTATTCAAAGACCTCCCACTCAGGAGAGAGAAGCACCTCGTTTCGACTGACTTCGCACAGAAAGGGAAAGACATCCTCAATCTCTGGAAGACCAGTCGCCAGGCATTCATCCGTTACAATGAGGCTGATGCCGTGAATCCATTGCTGATAGCCGAGTACCTCATAAAGAGCACAGGCGGTCATGACGTCCCGCAGGGCTCATGACCCCGAGATCGGTCGTTCAAATCGACCCCCCCGCTACCATTTCTCAGCCTAACGCTTCTTTCAGACCGAGGGCACGTATGCCATTGTTGTGATGCGTATCTGCACATTGCGCTAATCATCTTGATATGTCGGTTTGTGAACTCGCTCCTGACTGCTTCAGGGGATGTCATAATGAGACACACTCTGCCCGCGATTGTCATTCTACTGTTTCTGTTCCTAGCACTGCCATCCGTGCCTCTGAACCTGACTGAACCAGCTCTTGAGGAAACAGCGTCTGCTGGAAGACCTCAGGCGAAGCCAACCACAGCCGCCTACACGCCACATGCGCCCATCAACATCACGACGAATGAGGACTTCCGGGCGCAAGAGTGGCCGGGAGAGGGCACGGAGAAGAATCCGTTTGTAATAGAGGGGCTCAACATAACTACCTCAGGAGTATGTATCAGTGTCGCAGACACCAAAGCGGTCTTCGAAATCAGGAACTGCTTCTTGACCGCCTCGACGTTTGCGGGCAGCGCAGCAGTACTCTTCGAGAACGTGATCAGTGGCTCGGTCATAGGATGCATTATTGACAAGCACGGCGTTGGTGTCCTCTTCACCAATTCAGAGTATTGCTCGTTGTCAGACAACACCGCAACTGTATACGGTGATGGTGTCCGCTGCTTCTGGTTGAATTCGACCAGCCGCGTGACACTCTTCAACAACACTGCACATGCCAACGGGAATCCTCTTTACCCTGACTGGCGTCAGTATGGATTCTTCTTGGACTCCTCACCGGATTGCGTACTGACTGGCAATGTTGTATATGGGTTAGCGCTCTGTCCATTCAACTCTGGGTTCTTTCTCGCTTCCTCCGATGGCTGCACTCTTTCCGATAATGCTGCGTACGGAAGCGGTAATTTCGGGTTTGAAGTGTACGGCGCTAGGTTCTGCACACTCTCCAACAATACTGCGACTGGTCGGCTCGGATACAATCTTGCCGCCTCCGCTGAGTGCACAGTCATTGACAATACTGCTACTGGATGTTTAACTGGCTTCGAGTTGGATTCATCAAACGCCTGCACTCTTAGAAACAACTCTGCATCTGGGGGCGGCACCGGATTCTACGTCCATAACTCGGTGGACTGCACGCTTACAAACAATAGGGCATCTAGCGCAATCGAACACGGCTTCTTCGTGTATAACTCGTACGGCATCATGCTGTCAGGTGGCAATTCCAGCGGCAACTCGAAGGCGGGATTCTATCTAGATTCCGCGATATCGTGTGCAGTGACCAACAGTACCGCAACAGGCAACTCAATCACTGGATTTTATGGGGGGTTCCATCTGCTGAACTGCTATAATTGCACGCTGACCGACAGCACTACAATCGACAACTCCCAATACGGTGTCTTCCTACTCCACGCCTCTGTCTGCGCGCTAGCCAATAATACTGCGGCCAACAACGTCTATGGCTTCTACCTGCAATTCTCTGCCGCGTGCCACTTGACCAACAACACTGCGAGCGCCAATGCGCACTCAGGATTCGTGCTCGAAGACTCATACGAGTGCACCTTGACTGAAAACACGGCAGCCGGCAACTACTATGGCATCTTTGTCAGTGGTTCTTCCGCGCAGAACACTCTCTTTCTCAACTGGATAGGACCGAACAACCAGAACGCCCTGTGCTTCTCCTCAGGCACCACATGGGACGATGGCACGTCACGGGGCAATCACTGGAGCGACTACACCGGGACAGGAGTCTATCCGGTTCCGGGCGGTACGGACACCGTGGACAGGTTCCCCTTCGGGATGGAGCCACACATCGATCACCCTGCAGACGTCCAGTACGAAGAGGGCAGCAGCGGCCACTCGATCACTTGGCACCCGTCTTCGCCTCATCCTTTCTCCTACGAGCTGTACATAGACACAGGTAGCGGAGTGCTTTATGGTACGGGTCCCTGGGATGGCTCCGCCTTCACAGTGTCAGTGAGCGGTCTCGGGATAGGCTCGTACAGCTACAGGCTTGTTGTCTATGACGCTGCAGGTAACTCGACCTCTGACACGGCGACCGTGACGGTTGTCGACAGCACGGCTCCGACCGTCAATACCCCCCCGGACCGGGTCTACGAGTCTGGAACAACAGGGCACAAGATAGTCTGGACACCCCACGACCTGCATTTGGCGTCATATGACATCACATGCGACCAGATGGCCCTCTCAGGTGTGTGGGATGGCACGAACCTCACTGTTTCGGCAGATGGACTCGCTCTTGGAGCCCACAATTTCACACTGGTCGTTCACGACACCAGCAACAACTCTGCAACTGACACTGTCATTATCACGGTCGTAGACAACACGGCGCCCACAATTGACCGCCCAGCAGACCTCTCGTATGTGCACGGAACGACCGGGCACATGATGACATGGAGCCCGATTGACCTTCACCCGGCCTCGTATGTCATACTACAAGACGGAAGTGGGGTTGGGTCAGGCACATGGAATGGATCTGCAATCATCATCTCGGTCGATGGACTTGATCTGGGGTCATACAACTTCACACTAATAGTCTATGACACGAGCAGCCACAGTATTACTGACCAAGTGATGGTCACAGTGAATCCGCCTAACACCACTACGACAACTACTATGACAACCACAACCTCGACAGCTACTACGACGACCTCGACCACCACACCCGCAGACACAGGGTCGCCGCTCTCAGGACAGATGGTGATGGTTGTGGTCGCCGCAGGTGCAGCCATACTTGTACTCTTGGTTGCCTTCTATCTCAGAAGGAGATAGTGGAAGCCTCTGATATGGGTATCTCCAAGCGGAGCAGAAAGATGAGCATCGTGACATGATGGAAGAACATGCGGTAGATGAAGTCATACTGTAGGTGAGCTGAACGGCAATGACTCGAATCTACTATCCACTGCCATCTCTTTCTTCGCATTTGGTCGACACAGTTCATTCGTCTGAGTCGCCTTGAGTCCTTATCTCGTTCCAGACCCGAGAAGCGTGCTTCTTGCAGGCAACCGCGTGACGATACCAAGCACCCCTTCCAGCCCTCTTTCCCGACCATGTTCGAAAGTTCTCACTCAATAGTGGAAGACACTGTTGGCCTTCTCTGGGTGAGCTCAACGGAACTGCCTTCCTGAACAGGCCCAGCGTGTCCTCCTTGCCGGCAATCCAAAGGTCTGCCGGACTCTTGCAGTAGGAATGCGGATTCGATCTGAAGCGAGCCCGGTCTTCGTCTGGTGCGTGTTCGAAGCCCTCTCGAGTGAACCACCGTTCAATCTCAAACGCGCCCACAATGTATCCACCCCATTCCGGGTTCACTTGCGGACTGCGAAGAGATTTGTCAATACTCCTGTAGTCAAGGGTAGCCAGGAAGAGGAGAATGTCGCCATGTTGTAGTGATTCGAGTAGTGGTTCATACCCATATCCTCGTTTCACGTGCCCATACGTTCGATACTTGAAATCCGGGTCATTGTGTGCCTTCATGTCGGCCAATTCAGGTATCAGATCTGAAAGATGTGCATTCCTGAATTCCCAGAGATTGGCGTACTTCGAGTGTGTGTAGTCGCGCATCCGCAATTCCGCATATGTCTGCAGCCGCCTGCAATCCCAACCAGCCGCAGGGATTGGAAAGAACACGAAGCTCATGTCAGGGAACACCAGCCCCCTCATTCCACCGCCCAACCCGACATCTATCATGACCAGCTTCAACAGGTCCAACCCTTCTCTAGAAATGGAACACTACACACTGTCTTGAGTCTTACTCTGTCAGTCAACATCACTGGCACTTGGCCTAGAACTGGAATCGGTCGTTCAAATCGACCCCCCGCTACCAGTTCTTCAGGTCATGTAGTACGTCGCCATCAGGTTTCTTGTTGAACAACCCTCTACCGGGGATTCATCCAGCAAAGTCTAGTTACTTTAATATCGTATGGTGAGTATGTGTAGATGGAGGTTGAATGGCGAAAGAGGAACCTCCCAAAGGAGCCCAGACGGTTGCTGGAATCGTAGGTGGGGCGATAGTGGGCGCCGTCTTGGGTGGTCTCATTGGTGCAGCTATTGCTGCACTCATTGGCTTCGGTCTGGGTGTGACCACTGAGGCGGAAGAAGCCCAGCAGAAGTACAGATCGTGCTAGAGCTGCTGACGCACAGGGGGTTGTTCATATCGCAGTCCTAGAGCAGTACTTTGCTACCATGTTGGGATTCATAGGGCTGATGATTGCCACCGCCGTAGCTCTTGCCTCCAAACTCCGCACTAAGACAGATTCAAGATGTCAAACACTCATGGATGAGGTGAGGGGAAAACACCCACCTAACGCGAAATGGGATGTAGAATCGATCATGGAGGTCTTCGACTACAAGGCTAGGATGGAGTCAGCTAAAGAAGAAACCGACCAGCGAATTGGCAATATGATGGAGATGTGCACTTTGGGCACAGTCGGCTCTCTCATAGGAGTCATCCTCTCGGGTTTGGGTCTGTTCTCCGAATCTCTGTCGTTTCTTGACTTCATCATCTGCGCGGCCGGGGCGCTCTATGCAATCAGAGTCCTACCAACTGCATGGAAGCTTGCGTAGGTGCAGAGAGCGCGGGAAGCACAGACTCTATCACATCAGTATCTCGAACTTGCACCACCGCCATTATCAGAGCAAAAAGAAACAGCGGCTATGAAGGCAATCATTAAGACCAGAAGACCGGGATGCCATCTCTCCGACCTGTTTCCTTCAGCATCTGTTCACAAGCAGCCAAGTGTCATGAATCGAGGGCGAGTAGCAGGTCTTTCAAATCGACCGCACACTGCCTGTTCCTTCCCGACCTGAATCATGCACGCGGTCAGTCGCGCCTGCTCTCTCTTCATGTAACCCTCAGCAATCCACGTGATTAGGGAGACTGCACAAGACCCGGAAATCCTGCGACGATGACTGAGGGCGTCCCCCGTATCTACATGTTTGGGGTCAGGGTAACCTATCAATCGCACCGCATTTCCCGTCATCTCGTAATCGGGAGCTAGTAGGACTCAGTCTTGAGGCCCTTGAACATCTGGAAGTGCCCCGCATTTCGTGTCACGATGGACGCGTCATATTGAAGAACTATTCCTGCTATCTGTCCGTCTATCGGATTCACTATCTTGCCCGTCTTTCGCAGTCGTCCTACTTCAATCCCTGCGCGCCATGCGGAAACCGTGCCCAGCGGGAGGACTTGGAAACCTCCTAGGATATCGCCGACCTTCTTCTGTTTGTCCTTGGGCAGACTTGCCAGTGCAACACCGACTGCCGGTTCCATGACCGTAGGCGATGTGACAAACTGCAGCTGGCCACTCCCTCTGAATCCTGCCGGCTTCCTCAGAGCCGGTCCCCTCTCGCACATGAGGTCAATGATGAAAGATTAGCCAGCTACCATTGAGGTCTTAACCCAGCATCTCTTCCATGCTCTCGGACCAGACCTGACCTCGCTCTTTCCGGAAGACGTCTACTGCGGCAGACATCCTCTCGATGGACTCCTTGGAGATGCATCCAACGAAGTCGTCCAGTGACCGTCTACTGGCCAGTCTGATGACGACCTGACTGAAGCTCTCGCCGTTTCTCTTCGCTTTCTTGAGAATCTCGTAGGCCTCGTCTGAGAGCGAGATTGTCTTGTAGCCCATTCCTCTCACACTCTGTGTATGTATGTCCATATGTGGAATTAAGCTCATTCCATGGACCATGACGCGCCAGTCTGACGAAACAATCTCCGGATGATTCTCATGGAATGTGGCATGCCATAAGAACAGTCCAGAACCATGACAGATGAGATTGGTCGTTCGAATCGATTGCCCTCTACTACTTCCTTCTCTCAGGCACACCATCAAAGGTATTTGCGTTCAATGAAGACATGCTGTAAACCAGTTTTCGTGAGATTCAGTTCTGGCATCTTTGAATCCTGCTTCAAGGGCCAACTTGTTAATAAGCTCTGGAGTCTGCTCTTTCTCCTCTCCTTTCACTCCGTATCCTGTGTAGACTTTTTCATCATCTGGCAAATCGGCTTCTACAAATACAATGTATGGGTCTGGTTTTTCCCGAATGGTCGCATCCCACAAGTGGAGCGATCCATCTGATTTGAGGACTCTCTTAGCCTCTACCATGACAGCATGTTTTCTTTCGAACGTCTTCATGTACATGAGTGAAAAGAAGAATGTCGCTACGTCAAAAGTGCCATTTCCGAAAGGCATGGAGCGAGCGTCGCATAGAATCCAATTGGCGACTGCACCTCTAGACCTGGCCTCATCGATCTCTCTCTTACTAATATCCGCACACACGGTCTCCCTTCCGCATGTCTTGGCTATGATACCCTCTCCACCAGCACCAATGTCTATGACAAGACCTTCTAACCTCTCAAGGGAAACCTTCACCTTCGGTCTTCTGGAGAGTTTCGCAAGGCTCCTCATGAGAAGATTCTTGATGACTGCATTCACCGCCTTCTCTTTCTCACTGGTTCGCCGTTGTTGTTCCAAGTTGCGTTAATAATCTTTGGAGTGACTCAGACCAGATGCTAGTTCTACTAGCTGTGCCACTTCTTCTCCTAGGGCGGATGTAGCCGTCGCACGTTGTCAAATCTCAGCCTCAGAAACAGAGCACGTGGGAGCAGGCAGCCAGAACGGCACTGGAATAAACCTGTCAAAACACTGTTCGAGCGTCTGATTGCAGATCATAGCACAGAATCATGCGCACCCTGCTCAGCATGGATATCCTTGCGAGCTTTCCTTCCTTCGTAGACCATGTACCAAAAGAAGATTGTACAACCCCAGAAAACTGCAGTCAAACTCCAGACCATTACTGAAGCTGAGAGTGGAATATCCTCAAGCGGAATAGACCAGCTAGCGCTGCCCAAGAAGAAATAGAACATTGCAGTGGGAGCAATGATAGTGGCTATCAGGAAGGGCGTAAGGAAGACAGCGCCTATTTGTGCCATTGGAAGCAATCCGGCCGAATGACATCTCGATGAGCAGTAGAAGCTTGGGCCGTCCTTCAAGTGGACTTTCCCAACAGGCCTCCCACACCACTTGCAGAGCCGAAGAGGCTCAGATTGCTCTCCTTGCCGCATCCCCTGAAGCCTCATTGACCCTTATAGTAACAGAACGTACTAGAATGTATCGTGCGTCACCTGCAAACTCGGACACTGCACACATGACGCCGCCGCTCTCTCACCTCGGCGAACATTTCATACTTCCTCTAGAAACAACGTCAATTAGACATGCCGCGTGGAATGGCCTGTGTCTGGACAGGGATAAAGATGAAGTGGACTAGACCGAGAGCATCCAATGCGCTCTCCTCTTCCACTCTCAGGTCTAACCCGGCAAGCGTCCGGTACTCTCACTTCTTGGCTTGGTAGTAGATGTAGAGGAACAGAATCAGGAAGACGGCTGCTAATCCTGACATCAACCATGCAGCAACAGGAAGCGTCTGTGTTGCGATGTTCCAGAGCATACCGACAACCGCCAAAAGTGCCCAGATGATAATCAGCATGACGAATATCTGGATCTGTTCCCACGACTTGGCTCTGTATGCCAAGAAGGACCCGATGGCGAGCGCTGTGAATGCCGCTCCCACCATTCGTCCTGCAGCTATCTCTTCCGGCCACCCTGTGAGGGAATTCCATGATTCTGGGGAAAGGAAGAACCAGACCCCGAATATCACGGTGGCTATGAAGTACAGGAGTAGCACGTATCTTGCGAGCTTTGATATCTCCCCGGTCATTTTCATCAACTCAGTAGTTGCTGGTCCGATTATAGAACCAGTCAAGTGTTGTATGAACTTGTTGAATAAACCTTCGAGAAACGAACTCGTACGATTGCCTGCAACATCTTGACTCCTCAGCCTAAGACCAAGTATGTGGGCGTCCAGAGCTCAAAATCAGCTTGTCTGCGGCAAGGCAGTGCCTATTTTGGTGCTAGGTCAGGTGGCAAGTGGATCGCGAACTGACAGACATCGTCACCTTTGACAAGCGACTTCACGAGGTCAATCTCCAGCTGTTGTCCAAGCACACCCTCCCAGAACTGTCTGTACCAGCCAGCCCCGCAGTAGCAGTAGGTTGGCGATATACCATCCAGACTGTCCCTGATCATGCTGCAGTGACAGGCGGCCTTTCTTCGTTCCTCGTCCGTCTTGGCCTTTGCGTAGGCCGCCTCATTGTATGGGAGCTTGGTTTCGATTATGAGATTGCCCTCTCGCTTGGGGCGAGCATACCAGAATCTGTCCTCCTGCAGCGCAGCAAGTACTTCATCAACACTGTGATTATGCTCGAAGAGGGTTCTAAGATTCTTGATTCGCTCTGCAGGGAACTTGTCTGCACAGCAGGACAGGACTTCATACTTCTGTTTCTCATCCAGAAGATGGTCCATCCTCTCAAGCATACCCTCTACCCATTCTCTTCTCTCTGAACGCTTAGTTTCGTATGTGAAGCCCAGAGCCTCAGCCATGACTTTGTCAGCTTCCTCTGTGCCCGCCACACGCTCAAGACCACTCTTGAGCGTCCCAGTCCAATCATGTATCATGAAGACAATCTCCACCTGATTCCTCTCCGGGTGAGCAAGATCGAACACGTGATAGATCTCTCTCCCGGACTCCCATGGTCGGAGACCGTGCTCTTTCATGTGTGCGATGAGTTTCTGGTACTTCTCCTCAAGCCCATCAAGGGGGCCGGTATGCATCAGTGTGAAAGCGTCACCGCCTTGTAGAGTCTTCGTCGAAACCCCTTTACCAGACGGCTTCTTCTTCACCGGCCTACAGACCTCGATGTCGTACTGGTTGTCGAATACCGTACCCCAGTCCAAAACCACAATCAGAGGGCGTTTCTCATCCTTGCCAAACTCCTCTATGAATTGCCTGACCTTCTCAGTGACTGCATCACGTTTGCCTGCTGGCACTCGATAGCGACATGACATCACGACTGCGTCGTCAAAGTGTTTGTGAAGAATCCCAGATTCGCTCGACATCGTTCTCTCACGCCCTGTGCTTACACGATTGGCTTCCTAGCTGGCCTGAGTATGGCACAAACTCAGCCTGCATAATAAGGCCCCTTTCAAAGCAAGGAGATTCGAGCAACAATACTGTTGTCCGAAATAGGGAGCACTATGAACAGTTGCAGTAGACAATGGTTGATCTTGAAGGGCCTCTTCTGAGCTCGACTATAGCAGCCATGAAAGCAAGTGTGAAAACGGCCCGTGCCAAGTGGCCTCTAATTCGCGACAAAGCCATTGAGATGGTAGAGCTCAATGCCGTCCATGAGATGTGTCCAGTCGATCCCATCACTTTCAAAACCCGGCAGACCTCTGCAGCGGCCGACCCATCTCCAACATGGTACGCAGTCCATCATCTCAAGTCTGAACAGGTTGGCCTTCGTCACACTGAATCGGACCTCAAGCAGTGTGCCGTCTGGGAGCCCATCTATGTCACTGACCTCAAGAGGCGTGCGGCCGTCTGGTGCTGGTTGACCGCCTTGCGACAGGTAGTACTTCTGGATGCGGCCTGAGGCGGGATCCTCAATAATGACGGCTACATGGGGTCTAGATACGGGGTCCCACCATCGAGGCAATGCGGGTTTTCTTACAAGTATGTAGTCACTGACCAATTCCATGCTAGTGGACACACCCGATTGGATAGCCATTTGCTCCACAAACGAACCTCCGCATTCTTCACATATAAGTCGCAGTCGTATCTGACGCTATCTCTAGGTGGTCCGTGGAGGCCCCCTTTGGTCACATGCGAGGGATGACCGGAGTGTGTGCCGCCGATCAACCACAGACTGAGAGGAGCACAGGCAAACGCACTGTCACCAGACTTAACAAACGGACACTGGGACGGACATGACATACGTGGTTGTCACAGGGAGAATCATATGCAGGAGCGCGCAGTAGGTCAGTGGCGTCTTCGCCATATGTGAGCTAGGATTGGAGAGGTTTATCTCTCACCAGTGATGAGCCGGTCCTATCATGTGAGAGATGGTTCTCATGGGGTTCAGTGTCGGCATTATTGGGAAACCTTCGTCCGGTAAGACCTCGTTTACTAACGCGGCATGTATGACCGACTTCAAGGTGGGCAGCTATCCGTTCACTACGATTCAGGCGAATGTTGCAGTCACCTACGTGCGCACGGCATGTGCGTGCAGGACCTTCGGTGTTACGGACAACCCGAAGAACTCCGCCTGTATTGATGGTATTAGGATGATACCCATCAAGTTGATCGACGTTGCAGGCCTTGTTCCTGGCGCACATGAAGGAAAGGGAATGGGTAACCAGTTCTTGGACGACCTGAGACAGGCCGATGTCCTCATTCATATAGTGGACACCAGCGGTTCTACGAACTCGGAAGGACAGGAAGTCGCAGCAGGAACTCATGACCCACTTGAGGACGTAAAGTTCCTAGAGGAGGAGATAACTGAGTGGATGCATGCGATAGTGCAGAAGGACTGGAGAAGGATCTCTGGACGAGTCAGGGCCGAAGGTGCGAAGGTCGATGAGCTGCTTCTTGAGAAGCTCACAGGCCTGAACATCAGCAGGGGGCACATCCTGAAGGCTATGAGAGACTCAGGTCTGAAGGTCGAGACGGCGGACAACTGGACAAACGATGACTTGAAGAAGTTCGTTCGAGTACTCCGGAAGGTTGCCAAACCAATAATCATAGCGGCCAACAAGATTGACCGTCCAACCGCAGAACAGAACCTCAAGAGACTGCAACAGGCATTCCCCGACACCCTAGTTGTGCCCGTAAGCGCCTTGGCTGAGAAAGCGCTAAGGGACATGGACAAGAAGGGAGTCATCAAGTACATACCAGGGGATGATGATTTCCAGATCCTTCAACCGCAACGGCTGAAAGAGAACGAGGTTGTGCAGCTGGAGAAGCTCAAGAAGGACCTTCTCAAGAGATACCGGGGAACTGGGGTACAGGGCATTCTCAACAGGGCTGTATTTGAGTACCTGCATATGATAGCCGTCTATCCAGTCCACGACCCGAACTCGCTAACAGATGGAGACGGGAACGTACTACCAGATGTCTTCCTAGTCCCGGAGGGCATAACGGCAAAGGAGTTCGCAGGGGTAATCCATACGGATCTGATGGAGAGCTTCATACATGCGATTGACGCACGTACGAAGATGAGAATATCTGACAAGACAGTCCTGAAGAACGGTGATGTCATCAAGATTGTGAGTGCCAAGGGGACCAAGTGACCGCTCTCACTCTATGGCTGTCGGGGCTTACAGGTTTCGGACTAGACTAGGCCAAGATGACATTCGCAAATCAAGACCTATCGACGACCGCGGCTCTTGGTGGCCGCCGGGCGTGCAGGGGGTGATTCGCGAAGCACCTCTCCGAGTGCCCAGTAATCCCCAGTCAACGGAAGAAAAGTGAACAATTTCGCCTTGGCTGCGTCGAAGTTGCCCTTCTCGTCGAGCACAGACTCATCAATGTGGACAGCCACAACTTCTGCGATGAAGAGGTCATGACTTCCCAGAGTGAGGACTTGCTTTGTCTTGCATTCAATGTTGATGGGACACTCCTTGATCATCGGAGAAGTGACTCTGGTCGAGGGCTCCGCAGTCAAGTGGGAGACCGCAAACTTGTCCGTGTCCCTACCTGACTTCGTGCCACACAGCTTGGTTGCCTCAATCAGGTCAGCAGACGGAATGTTGACGACAAAGTCACCGGCCGCCTTCACTAGCCCGTGGCTGTAACGTTTTGGTCGAATGCCCACAACGACTGTGGGGGGTTCGCTACAGACATTGGCCGCCCATGAGAGAGTGATTATGTTGGGTCGGTCAGGTCCCCTGACGCTCAGGAGGATAGCTGGGCAGGGTGCAAGAGAATTCGAAGGCTCCAGTTGCCGCTTCATGGGGTCTGGAGCAGAGGCCAGACCTTAAGAAACTCTTTGGTCGCCAAGCTTAAGACGGAGCAAGCTCGGTCTGCGCACACCCAATTCGGAGGGTAAGAACCATGGCACGTGTGCTGATTGCAGATCCCATTTCCGAGTCCGCCCAGAAGAGGCTGGAGAAAGCAGGACTGACGATTGTAGTCAGAAAGGCAGAAACTGATGGGCCCTTGGAGAAGCAGATCAAGGGCTTTGAATGCATAGTAGTCAGAAGTGCAACGAAGGTGACCAAGGAGGTCATCGCTGCTGCAGACAAGCTGAGACTGATAGTCAGAGCAGGGGTAGGCCTCGACAATGTGGACGCTGAGGCCGCGAAGGCCAAAGGCATCAAGGTGTTGAACACTCCTGAGGGCCCCTCTGTTTCTGTGGCCGAGCTGGTCTTTGGACTCATGCTCTCCTTGATCAGGTTCCTCCCGCTTGCAGACCGCACGATGAAGGAGGAGAAGTGGGAGAAGAAGAAACTGGAGGGCACAGAGCTGTACAAGAAGACCCTAGGCATCGTTGGCTTGGGTAGAATCGGAGCAGAGGTGGCAAAGAGGGCGAAAGCCTTCGACATGGATGTGCTGGCCTATGATGTGATTGACATCAGCAAGGCCTGCAAGGACCTGGGCATAAAGCGTTCCGAACTCAAGGATATAATAGAGAAGTCGGACTTCATGACTCTGCATGTTCCTTTGGTCCCTGAGACAAAGGGCATGATTGGTGAGAAGGAGCTGGCTCGCATGAAGAAGACCGCCTACATAATCAACACTTCACGAGGCGGGATTGTGGATGAGGCGGCTCTGCTGAAGGCCCTTGACGCCGGAACAATCGCAGGCGCAGGCCTGGACGTCTACGTCGACGAGCCACCCAAAGACTGGAAGCTCGTCAAGCATCCGAAGGTAGTGGCATGCCCGCATATTGCTTCATCCACACTTGAGGCCCAAGTCAGGATTGGAGAACTGACCGTTGACAAGGTCATCAAGGAACTCACTGGAAAGTAGGTCAATACAGCATGGCTGTGTCTGGGAGCCCAATCGTTACATCTTTAAGTAAAGCTCCCAGAACGGGCTGCGGTCGAGTCAGTGGGCTGACCACGGATCCTCGACCGCAACCATTCCTTTGTGTTGGCGGATGCGTCCGCATGGGATGTGGCCCTCAGGGCTGAACTACAAACAAAGCGATTTGATTCACTGCAAAGGAAGTAGATAGATGTCAGCGTACAAACACATGAATGAAACGTGGATGGAAGAGCAGACAGAGCGTACTGAAATCATCCGAACCAGACTGATAGGCTGGAGAAAGCAGGAGACCATCATAAGGCTGGAACGTCCGACTAGGCTTGGACGAGCACGCGAGCTCGGCTATAAGGCCAAGCAGGGATACGTGGTCGTAAGGATTAGGACAGGCCGAGGTCCCCGCGAGAAGATACGACCAAAGGCTGGACGGAAGCCAAGGAGTTTGGGTGTTGTCAGATTCACACCCCAGAAGTCACGTCGCTGGATTGCTGAAGAGCGAGTAGCGAAGAAGTTCCCCAACCTGCGCCTCTTGAACTCCTATTGGGTGGGAAAGGACAACAAATGGGTCTGGTACGAGTGTATCTTGGTAGATTCCAGCCATCCAGTAATCTATAACGATCCGCAGATCAACTGGATCTGCGATTCTGTACAGAAAGGTCGTGTGAGTCGAGGACTCTCCTCTGCTGGCAAGAGAAGCAGGGGCCTGAGGAACAGGGGTCGCGGAGCTGAGAAGATGAGACCGTCACTCCGGGCGAACCGTAACCTTGGAAAGTAGCCTGTGACACTGTCTCTGGGTCGTCAGATATGTCATACTTTGCCGGGTTTGAGGCGCGCAGTCACTCTCGCCCAACAGAGATTGTGGAGAGAGTAATCACTGCGGTCCTCAATGTGTTCCCTGAGGAACTGCGTAGTCGGGTGAAAGTCGAGACTCAGACGGCAGAAGGGTACAACCGGACCACAATTGCCGTAATCTCTGCAGTTCTTCGTGCTAAGTTGCATTGTGAGACAGCGGTCCGTCATCTACTGAGAGAGCTCTCTTCCGACGATAGGAAGACTCTGGCCTCGACACTGATGCAGCGCATTGATGAACAATGTGTGTTCTTTGTTAGGATTGACAAACAGGCTGCGTACCTAGGTCATCTGAAGCTAGCCACAGGACCGGATATGATAAGTGTGAAGATACATATCCAGCAGTATCCACGATGCACCCAAGAGACAGCCGCGTCGCTCGTTGAGGGCCTCCTGACAGAAATAGGGGACTAAACCAGATGCCTGTGGACTTGAATGCTAGGGTTCCCAGTTTGGAGAAGCTAGACACATTCGTGGACATGGCTTGCAAAATAGGCCTCACAGGGTTTGCCGTATCACTGCCTCTTGGCAGCCCGATAACAAGGACTGACAACGGAGTAGTCATCCTAACGAGGATAGACCTTGAGGGAAACAATCTGGATGTGCTCAGGAAACAGATCGGGCGTGTCAGGAGACAGTCAACAATAGTATCGGTGCCTATGCGGGACACCGAGATCGCCAACTGGGCTGCAGCAGACCGAAGGGTGGATCTGCTGACACTCAGCGAGCCGACGAAGGACCATGTGATTAAGGAGAGCACTGCAAGTCTGGCAGCTGAAACCGGGATTGCCCTAGAGATTCCCATTGCACCCCTCCTCACATCGTCTGGATTGGACAGATCCAAGATGCTCAGAGTATACAGAGAATCAGTGACAACTGCCACACATGCACGAATGCGCGTTGTCCTCTCCAGTGGAGCCATAGAACCGATTCTGATGAGAGCACCATCCGCAATGTGGTTTGTGGGTACCCTTTTCGGGATGGACAGGCGACACTCGAGAGAGGCGGTCTATTCAGTCCCGGACCAGATAGTGGCTGCTTCAGAGCATAAGATGAGAACAGAGTCTGTGTCGCCTGGAGTCGAGATTGTCAGGGAGGGTGAGTAAGGTGCACAAGACGACAAGGAGGAGATATGTGCTCTTTCATCTTCACAGGACCGGCCCGTCCATTGACGCCCGGCACCTGTCAAATGCCATCTGGAAGAGCTTCCTGTCACTGTTCGGCGAAACCTCCGTGGCAGACTCCAGACTCTTCATAAATGACTATGATGAGGAGAACGGTTTGGGCGTCTTGCAGTGCAATGCTGAGTCAGTGGATAAGGTGCTCGCGTCAGCAGCGCTGCTGTCTTCGATTGATGGCACCCAAGTTTCGTTCTGGCCAGAGCGGACGTCAGGCACGTTGAAAGGACTGAAACGATAGAGTCTGCTCAGGACAGGATGACAGGTACGTCGACAGCCTTTCTCCTTTTGAGTACAAAGGCCCGGCTCGTCCAAGTTCCAGTAGTCCTCGACGCTATGAGCCAGACGACCGGGTTCAGACGCATGTTCTGGAGGTCTGCTTCTGACGGTTGAGGTGGTGCAGGGTGGGAGTGGAATATCCCAACCAATTCCTCGCCGCGTGTTTCAGCATCCAACAGCAGCTCATATTCGGCTACAGGGTCTATCTCGAACCTGATTCTCGACCGCAGGACATTGTCCAAGAGTTCGACTCTTGTGACTGTGACAACGCTTCCCTCAAGATGGCCAAAAAGAAGAGCAGCAGATTCCAAGGGCCAGCAATCTTGACCATGACGATAAAGCTTGGCAACGTTTTCCACTGATAAGTGTAAGACCTCGGTCATATGGGCCAGCTCCATCCGCACAGTCTTCTTGATTTCATCAGTGACCATGCAAGCCTAGAGCACACAGGGACATCGGTTTTCAGCATGAAAGTCGCTAGGTCCTGGCGGGCACTCCAGTGTGTGAGTGCATGGCCTTCTAGGTCTTAACCTTGGTGACTGCCACCTGCAGGGAAGGAGTGTTTGGCTAGGTTTTAGATCACTCTGAGTTCCTTCCCCAGTATACGATCCTCCGTCCCAGACATGATAGCATACAACTCTATATGGTCGAGGATTTGTTTGGCGTTTCGTATCTTCTTTTCAAGGAGTTCCTGGATCTGGAAGATACCTGTGGCGTTGCTCATAGAGATTTCAATCCTCACAGTCTTCGTTTCGCCCTTCCTGATTTCGACACTGTTGATTGCCATGGCCGATGCGGAGTGGATATTGACACTCCCGGCCTCAAATGGAATACGTGCTCTGCCTTTTGTCATGTCAAGTGCGTCCGCCACGCCCACAACGCCTGCTTCGACGGTACTTGGTGTTATCATCTTGTCGTGGCAGAAGATTGCGTGAAGAACATGCCCTCTGATGTGTACCTGCTTGTGTCGGTCGTTCGGGTACACCTTCTCCAAGATCCTGTTGACTATGGGTGTTGCTAGCATCAGAGAGAACTCGTTGTGTCTCTCGCGGTGCACGCTCATTCCTACGTCGTGCAGATAACAGGCGAGGAAGACAACAAGCTCTGAGTCCTCGAATGTGCCGGTCGCCTCCTGCACTATCGAGGGCTGTACTCCGGCTCTCAGCGCGCGCAGAAGCTGAATCCCGTTCATAGTGACAACTAGTGAGTGTGTGTGGCCGTGATCGGAAAAGCTCAATCTGTCAATTGCCATCCGGTTGGAGTCTTCAAGCATTGTCTTGACTTCGATGTCATTCTCAAGTTCGTCAAATGCCAACTCGCAGATTCTGTTCTCCGCAATCAGCGCATGTATTCGGTCTTTGAGAGTGATCTTTTGCTTTTGGGACTTCAACGCGCTATCATTCTTCTGTTTCTTAGATTTTGACACTATTCCCGTGTCCCCTCTATTCGATGTATAAATGACGTATGTTTGTTCCCCCTCTGATAGATTGCAGAGAAGAGAGCCAAAAGCCATTTCGGTTGGTGCACATATGGACTCATCTGTGGCGGCATCTGTTTCGAAATGACAGGTTGCTGCAAGCGAGCCTCAGATGGTTTCCGCCCTGAGTCCTTGCTAGGTCTGTTCATCAAGTAGTAGGAGGATACTACTAGGATGTAGAATGCATATCCGACTAGCTCCAATGCCGAGGGGTTTCCATCGTAGCCGAACAGAGCCTTTGCCAGACCCCCGATTAGCCCATCTTCGTGAAGCAAAGGGTAACTCCCATCGGGAAGTAGGGGTAGATTGATGTTCCATACCTCAAGTGGACCTACTAGGAGTAGCCCTGCCTCCTGTAATTCGTGTATCCCGTAGGCCACCATTCCAGCTGCAAAGAGAATAAGGAAGGCGGACGTCCATTTGAAGAAAGAACGAAGACTCATGTGAAACGACCCGCGAAATATGCCGAAGCCTGCCATCGTTGCCAGAAACAGACCTGCACCGACCCCAACGTAGGTCTGGAACGAATCCTCCACTGCTAGTGCCATCGAGAAGAGGACAAGCTCAACGCCCTCACGGAGTATGAGTGCAAAGCTCAGGAGAAGCAATCCAATACCGCCACGCAGGCCGGCCTGCCTCCCTGCCGACGCTTCTATCTCAGACGTGATCTTTCCACCTGACTTCCACATCCAGAGTATCATTGAAGTGAGTAGAAGAGCAGCGACAAGGACAACCACTCCTTCAAACACTGCGAAACCCGGTCCCTCGAACGCGCCCCACAGAGCAGCCATCACCAAGGCCACCCCGATGCTTGTGAACGTGGCCAGGATGGCCCCCACAGCAACGTATCGACCCAGACTCTGGAGGTCCGACTTTCGTAGATACGACAATATCACAGCGACTATCAGAGCGATTTCTATGCCTTCACGCAGTGACACGACCAGGGAGGCTACTATCGTTTTCAACACCCTCTCATTTACTATTGTTAAGAACACCACCCCACCATTTAAACTATGGCTTATGTTTCTCCGACAGCGGGGTCAAAGAGCCGGAACCAATACCTAACAAAACGTGACTAGGAGGTGGAGGTGCGTTGATGCAGTCCGACTGACAACAGTCCTGCACAGACCAACAGCACGCCTCCTACGAGAACCAAGTCGGCCAAGAAGAAACCTTGCAAGAGTAGCCAAGCACCTGCTGTAGAACCCATCGCAAATCCAGCGATGCCTATTGTCTGCAGAAAGGACACGATTTCACTGGAGCCTGTAGTATGAACGTGTTCGTGCCTATGGCTTGCCAAAGAAAAAGACAACCCTTGGGCACGAGCCAAGTAGTGATGTGGGTGATCATGGACTAGCTCAGTCGTTCCAGCGAAGCTCATCGCGGCATCGTTTCTTGAAGGTTCAAGAAAGCCCTCGGAAACACCTGCAACTATCAAAAGGGATGTTAGTAATGGGAAAGATGATGCGCCCGGGTACAGTATGACTGTAGCTCCTTTCACAATCAGACTCATGAGCAGAGGGCCGAGGTGCCCGACACGGTCCACATATCTACCTGCATACACCTGCACGATACCCCACACTATGTCGCCGACTAGATACCCGAGTCCGATCTGCTCCATTGGGATTCCATTTCCCTCAAACAGTATCGAGAGACCCGGCGTGTAGATACCATGTGAGAAATCGTAAATTAGATAGACACAGGCAAGGAGCAACACTCGTCTTGATGACACAATCTTGGCAACAGCGCCGAGATGCGTGTGACCGTGTGTATGCTTTGGCAGTGCCGTATGCTCGGCCACTCCTCCAACTCCCCTTGCCACCGTAATGACAAGAACAGCGGCTGAGAGAACCGACATCGCTGCCCCGACTAACATGATTACCCGAGCTTGGCTTGCCATTATGAGGAGGACAAGATACTCTACAGTCCATCCTGCAAGTCCCTGACCAATCGCAGATCCGAGAAACATGGCTGCTAGGAGAGTCCCAACACTCTCGCCACGGGAGGGCCCGAACTCCGTTGATACGCGGATGATGAGAATGAGGAGAAGACCGGACCCCATGCCCTCGGTGATGCGTGCCACTGCCAGAACGGTGCCATCAGGAGTAATGCCAACGATCAAGGCAAACAGCGATAGTAGTCCTCCAGCGACGAGCAGTGTGCTCCTTCTTTCGCGTACTAGTCTGCTGACACCTAGTAGGCCAACAATCTGTCCCATCGAAGAGAAGGTACTTCCCCAAGAGATGAGTGCCTCAGAACCCCCCAAGTCCAGTATTTGGAAAGGAAACAGGAACCGGAGAAGACCACCCATTAGCCCCAGTGTGAAGATAGCTGTGAACAGGTTGAGTATGACTGGATTCTTCCTCAGAAGCCAACCAGTGTTCTTGTGCTCGTGATCTTCAACCACGTACTTCCCTTTTCCTCTACAGGCGTACCGGATTTGGCCCTATCTTCCTGATCTCGTCTGCAAACCGGTTGATCTCGGCCGCGAACTTGTCGCCCTCCGCGGCACTCACGAACACCATCTTCACGCGGCCCTCGTTCAGGCCCAGCTGGCCAATCAGTTTCCTAGCAAAACGGACTCGCCTCTCTGCACCCAAGTTACCCGTCTTGTAGGCACAATCGCCCGGATGACAGCCTACGACCAGCACACCGTCTGCGCCCTCCTGTAACGCCTTGAGAATGAAGTTGATGTCTAGACGTGCGGTGCATGGCATTCGGATGATTCTAGCGCTGACGTCATACTGTATCTTCATCGTTCCTGCTAGGTCAGCGGCGTTGTACATACATTGCATGCAACCGAGCACAATGAGATTCATGTCTTTTGGAGGCATCGGAGGTCAACCATCCCGACGGGCGGGAGTCGGCGAGGTCCGATGCGGCATATAATCTTTCACTTGTGCTCGGTCGTCCCTAGGACGATGAAGAAACAATACCCGGTCTCAAACCAGCCTGGACACACCGTTTCGGACTCGTCTCGTATCAGAACTCTGTCTGTCGCTCTGCCCACCATAACGCGGTGTGGCACAAACGAGTATGAATCTGGAACAGGAGAGGAAACAGCTTAGACAACCCAGATGCTGCTTAGTCCCGCGCAGCATGATGTGTGACTACGGTGTTTCTCAGTGTCATTCTGCGGTTTGAGTTCCTTGCAGTCGCACAAGTGATTCTCTCGATCGGATTTGTCATGCTTTGACCTCATCTTGGTCCTTCTCCTGTTGATGCCCTAGGCAGGCTTGTGTGCCTCTATCTCCGCGCTGTACACGAGTTCCATGAATGGCCTCTTGGAAACAACCCCGACATCATGGAACCCCGCGGCACGGACCTTGCTCAGGTAGACCTTCTCGTCAAGAGCACCTGCCACGCATCCAGCCCACGCGTCGGGGTCGTTTCTAACGACCTTCGGCAGTTCTCCTTTTGTGACGATATCTGAAACCATGAGCCTTCCACCAGGCTTCAAGACCCTGTAGGCCTCCTTGAACACCTTGTCCTTGTTGGGTGCAAGATTGATGACACAGTTGGATATGATGACGTCAACAGTTTCATCTTCCAAGGGCAGGTTCTCGATGTCGCCCAGTCTGAACTCGATGTTGTCTAGTCCCATTTCCTCTGCGCCTTTCTTGGCCAAGTCGATCATGTCCGGAGTCATGTCCACACCGATTGCCCTGCCTTTAGGACCCACCACCTTTGCGGCTAGGAATACATCGATGCCACCACCTGAGCCTAGGTCGAGGACCACCTCTCCTTCCCTCAGTCCGGCCAGAGCAGCTGGGTTACCACATCCAGCACTGGCAGCCATAGCGCCTTGAGGCAGTATGGCAAGCTGGGTCTTTGTGTAACCTATCATTTCAGCGTACTGTTCCTTGGACGCCGGTCCGCAGCACGAACATGAACAGGGGGCTTCGGCCCTCTTTGCAACAGCTGAGTAGTGCTCCTGCACATGTTTCTTGACAGACTCACCTTTCGCTCTCATTCTATGACCACCACATTACCGGGTGCTCAACATCATGCTATCGGGTGTCCGATACAACAAGATATAAATGTATTGGTCATCCAATACAACTTATGTCACGGGTCCGGGATTCGGAGGAGTGCTGTCCGCCGTCGTGTTGTGACATGCGTGGTATGCTCTCATTTCAGATTCTATGGGAGCTGAGCAAGAAGCCCATGAACGGTCAGGAGCTCGCAAGACAGATTGCCGAGCGCCGTGGAAGCCGACCAACCCCCGGCACCATCTACCCCGCACTCAGGGACTTAGCCGTCCGCAAGTTGACTGACGGAACATCGGATGGAAAGCAGGTTGTCTACACTCTGACGGAGACGGGCAAGCAGGGTCTCATGGAGGCATGCCGATACTTCTATCGTGCGTTCGGAGATATCTTTGAGGACTGTAAGATTAGTCATTCTGTATAGCGGCATTACACCGAGCATGTATGACTTGGCTAGCCCAAGTGATTGACAAATGTTTCATTGATTGCTGAAACCATCCCGTCAAGCGCGGTCCCTGGCTCAAGCAAATCGCCATCAAGCAGATTGAGATTCGGCGTTCCTGTGCCACTGAGTAGAATGATGTGCCCTTTCTCGCTCAGAAGCTTGAGCAAGTAGACCCATGTCCCGTCATTGTATGTGATGAGTATGTAAAATGCCATATTTGCCGTGATATCGACAATCGAGTCGTCTGAGGTGTAAGTCAAGCCCAATCCATCATGCAATGCTTTGTTGATGTTCTCTACTTCCGTAGTATTGGCTGTGAAAGTTCTATCATAGACTGTCAGATTGTAAGGACCAAGAGAGTCGTCGAGAAAAGACGCTGTGACAAGCCACCCATCCGTAGAGTCTGGAGAAAAGGTGGCATCCATGAGTTCTGGGTATAATATGTCCGAGGAGTTACCGCATATTTGGATCGATGCTATCTGTGACTCTCCGCCCAAGCCGGGCAGATGAATCCGGCCAGTGTATACAAGTCCTACAAATGCAGCTGAAACAACTACTACTACCAAGACTGTTGCTTGCGTCCCCTTGTTGACCAACCCTTTTCTCCTTCCATTAGACCATAATAGCTATGATGTCTTTTGCTTCTTTTGGTCGACTAGTATGGTGCGATTATCTACAACTGGACAGGTGCGGCCCAGTAGATTATTGGGCGGCAGAAGGACAAGGGAAGAAGAACTGAAGCCGATGTACTGTCGACTGTCTTTAGCGCCTGTGCAGTCGGCACAGAAACATTGGCTGGTATGAGGACTATCACCTGCCGAAACACTGGCAGAAGGCGGCTTGTAGCAGGAACCGCATTCCATGGGGTTCCTTGGCATCTGCTGCAGTTCACTTAGTCGAAACTATGTCCGTGTTCGTGCTTGCCTGTCCGCTCTTCTTCCTCACCATGCTCCCCACCACCCTTGATGCTAGTGTATAGGTGGTGTGAGTAAAGAACAAAACCGAGGTATGCGTGCACGAACTCTCTTGCTGCACCTATCCTCCCAGAGTGTGCTGACTGTACTCCTGAGGCGCGTATGTCTAATATACTCTACAGTCGCTGTTGAAACCATCAGAGTGTGCAAATCGTGGCACTCGCAGTCACGCAAACCGAATGGGGCGATGATGATGCAATGCGGGCTTGGAAAGATCACAATTGACTATGAAGTACACGGCAAGGGAAGACCTCTCATCAACATACATGGCTTTCCTCTTGACCGACGCGTGATGACAGGCTGTATGGAGCCCGTACTCAGGAATCGTACGCATTGGAAACGGGTATACTTCGACCTACCCGGGATGGGAAAGACACAGGGTGCAGACTGGATATCCAGCTCGGATCAGATGCTCGAAATCGTTCTTGATTTCATAGATGCGGTTATCCCGGGACAACGATTTGCTCTAGCTGGCGAGTCTTATGGAGCATACCTTGCAAGAGGAGTGCTTTCCCGTAAGCGCGACTTGATCGACGGACTGCTTCTCATATGCCCTTTGATTGTCACTAACAGCCAGAAGCGCGTTCTGCCGCCTCACACGACGCTTGTCAGTGATCCGAGTCTGATGTCCAGTCTGAAACCAGAAGATGCAAGCGAGTTTGAATCAATTGCTGTTGTCCAAGAGCCATCGTTATGGCGGCGGTTTCAGAACGAGATACTTCTCGGGTTGAGAAGCGCAGACAAGTCGCTTACGGACAGGCTATGGACAAAAGCCTACGGCTTCTCCTTTGATGTCGACAAAGCCGTGGGAACGCTCAGTGCTCCGACACTGATTGTGGTCGGACGACAAGACTCCGTAGTGGGGTACCAAGACGCATGGAGCATACTCGGGAACTACCCCCGAGGATCGTTTGTTGTCCTAGATCTGGCGGGGCACAATCTACAGATTGAACAGGACAGATTGTTCAATGCCCTCGTGGAGGAGTGGCTCGATCGAGTTGAGATGTTCACGGAGTGATTCCCAGTCAGACCATCATTACTCAAAGAGATTTGTGAACAACCCAGTGACTCTCTGCCCGAACTGTCTGATTTATCTCAGAGTGTGCATAGCTTCACCTGAGGAATCCTAGAATGAAACCTTTCGAGATAATGAAGGGAGTCTATTGGGTCGGAGCAATAGACCATGATGTACGCAACTTTCACGGCTACAGTTACACAGTGCACCATGGGACCACGTACAATGCATACTTGGTGGTCGGCAAGAAGGTGGCACTTGTAGATGCGGTCTACGGACCATTTGCCGAGGAGATGTTTGACAGGATATCAAGGATAGTCGACCTTCAGAAGATTGACTACATGATCTCGAACCATACAGAGACAGACCACTCGGGTGCAGTTCCAGAAGTGCTGAAGAGAGTGCCAAACGCCACCCTTGTGTGTACTGCAAGGGCGATTGACGCCTTGAAGAAGCACTACCGGGACGGGTGGAAGATCCAGACTGTGAAGACTGGGGACGAGATCAACCTTGGGGGAAAAACTCTGCGATTCTATGAGGCACCGATGCTTCATTGGCCAGAGAGCATGTTCACTTACTACGTTGAGGAGCAGTTGCTGATGCCCAATGATGCGTTTGGCCAGCACTACGCCTCAGAGGAGCGGTATGCGGATGAGGTGGATCAGTATGTGCTCTGGAAGGAGGCTGAGAAGTACTATGCGAATATTCTGTGGCCCCTGAGCAGACAGGTCCAGAGAAAGATTGAGGAAGTGCTGGAGCTCAAGCTTCCCATCAAGATCATAGCACCGTCACACGGTCTCATCTGGCGAAAAGATCCGCTCCAAATCGCGACTAGGTACCTTCAGTGGGCAAAGGGTGAGCGGACCACAAACAAGGTCGTGATCACATGGGACACCATGTGGCAGAGCACGACAAAGCTTGCCAGAGCCATAGCTGAAGGAGTCAAGGATGAAGGCCTGACACCTCTACTTCGGCTAATCCCGCACAGTGACCGTAGCGATACAATGGCCGAGTTGCTCGAAGCAAAGGGTATCTTGGTGGGTAGCTCCACTCTTCACAACGAGATTCTGCCCACTGTTGCGCCCATACTGTCCGATCTGGAGGTGCTGAAACCCGAGGGCAAGAAATGCGCGGCGTTCGGTTCCTATGGTTGGAGCGGCGGTGCCGTCAAGAAAATCCAAGAGGCCATGGAACGGGGCAAGATGCAGGTGATCATGGAGCCATTCACGGTCAAGTGGGTGCCTACGAAAGAGGAACTGGACAAGGCTTACGAGTGGGGCAGGGAGTTCGCCAAGAAGGTGAAGTGAGCCGCTTTTCCGTACCGTCTGAGAGCGTCTTCATTGGTGATGCTCTCGGACGAGTCCAGGAACAGACACCGCCGGTACCGGAGAGTGTATGACTTCATTCACTTTCGGTGTTGTTTTGCGGTGACCTGCACCGCTTCCTCGTCCTCCGCCCGCCAGCTCGGGTAGACTATACATAAGAAAGCTAGGTCTTCGTTCCCGGTGTTCTCTATGTATTGGACTGAGCCCGGAGGGATGTACACTGCATCGCCCGGGCCCGCTTCCGCAGTTTCGTCACCGATGTGCATCAGGCCACTGCCCTTCAACATATAGTACACTTCGGAAGATGTCTTGATTCTGTGCGGCAGTGTGGCTCTCTTCGGCTTGACAGTAGCGTAGGCAAGACTGTACCCCAACTTCAGGGCGCCCTTGTCGTGCAGTGGATTCAGAAGCTCGCGCAGACGAGTATCATCTATGGCAGTGATTTCGGCGCACTCCCGAAGGCGTTTGATCAACACAGAAACCATCACCTTCCGGATTCATCGCTTAGACCGGCATAAATCTGCATTGTCAAGCCAGTGATTGTGAACCGAACAACCGATACAGAGGGCTACAGGAACAGGCCAGAGTGTGAGCACTAGACCTGACACTTTGGACAGATGTAGCTGGTTGTCGAGCCGACACGTAGTTCCTCCACAGGGGTTCCGCACTCAGGACACGCTTTGCCGGTTCTGTAGCCCACCCTGAAGTGCTCATGATATCGCCCCTTGTTGCCCCAGATATCCTGCTCTCCCGGTCCGCCTCCGTAGCTGATGCCCTCATTCAAGACATCTTGGATGGCTCGGTGAAGGCCTTTGACTTCCTGTCGTGTAAGAGAGTCCGCTCTCCTCTTTGGATGTAGTCGTGCGTACCAGAGCATGTCCTGAACGTAGACGTTCCCTATCCCTGCGATGAAGCTCTGGTCGAGCAAGTATTTCTTGATCCATCCACGTTTTCCTTCAAGCATATGGTAGAGGGCGTCTACCGTGAAGTCATCGGTTAGCGGTTCCGGACCTAGGCGTCCTATCTGGGGGTGAGAACCAAAGCGCCCTTTCGGAACGAGATGTACATGACCGAACCACCAGTGATGAATCCACACCTGTTGTCCACCGTCAAGTCGGAGGATCACCCGCTCTCTTCTTGCCTCTGGCTTCTCGTCTTGAGCGTGTAGTCTGATTTCCCCGCCCATGCCCATATTGAAAGCCAATGTCCAGTCCGTGTCCAAATCTGATAGTATCCACTTACCACGCTGGCTGGAACGCTCGAAACGGCGGCCCTTCACCTGATTCGCGAATCTTCGCGGGCTGACATTTAGACACTTGGGCTGATTGACAGATACATCCTCAATCAGTCTGTCTCTCAAGGCCTTGTCCATGCTTTCTGCAAGAACGACGATGTCTGGTAGTTCAGGCACTGTGCTCTTCCCCTTGAAGGCCGTAGAACGCGAGCGAATCATTCTTCAGCAAACATGATGTAAGCAGATTGGTCACAGCAATGTGCGAAGATATGGACCTGAAGAGTATGTTTCCCTACTGGGGAGAAGTGTTCGGTACACTTGAAGATGCAATCCAGCGACTGAATGAGAAGAAGGCGGACTATAGGTGCTCAGAGAAGACGAGGTCCATTCGTGAGATACTGGTACATGTCATTGATGTCTTCAACCGCGATATTGTTGAGTTCGTATTGGAGGGTAAGGGTGAGAAGGAAACCCAGAAGAAGCTGGACAAGATGCTAAGTACCATTCAAACCCAGAAACGCATCTTAGAAGACCTTCTGGTGCATGAGACCGTCGATTTCATGTCTAAGACGAGGGAGTTTATGGGGAACCCACGCACCTATGGGGACGCTCTATGGAACGTGCTGACAGAGCAGATACACCACCGCGGGCAGATCTTCATGCTCATGTCATCTGCGGGCGTCAAGCCACCAGAGTTGTAGGCACGGCATCAGGACTTGCCATGGTGCAAATGACGACATCAGTCACGTGAAACTGGTTTGCCTCAGTACGTGACGAAGACATGAACGCGGCGGCCTGTCTGTCTAGAAGTCAGGCGGGTATGCAACAGCTGCGTAGAAGTTGGACAATCTTGAGTAGGGGCTTAAATAGCTCGAACCAGACATCTCTTTGAGGCTGACTCGACACATTCCAGCCTCAAGGAGTGAGACCCCAGTGCCGTTTCTGGGAGGACAAAGACTCCTGTGTCCAACTTTGTCCAACTTATAATGAACGGTTCATAGATCCCCACCCGGGAATCTTCTCCATGGCTGGATCGTAGCCGTCCAAGACATGACGACCCAGTATGAGCCGCTGTATTTCGCTGGTACCTTCATATATCTGGTAGAGCTTGGCATCGCGGAACAGCTTCTCCAACGGGTACTGGTCGATGTAGCCATAACCTCCATAAATCTGCAGCGCCTCGCTGGCAATCCACATCGCTGCATCTGTGGCATAGGCCTTGGCCACACTTGCAGCAATGGTGGACTCGGCGCCCGTGTCCGCTTGCCATGCGGCCTTGAGGTAGAGCATCCTTGACGCCTCAATCTTCATGTACATTTCAGCCAGCTTGAACTGAATCACCTCAAACTTGCGTAGCTTCTCCCCAAATGCCTCTCTCTTGTTGACGTATTCGCGTGCATACTCCATGGCTGCCCTCGCGAGACCTGTTGAAAAGGCTGCGATTGCAGGCCGTGTCATAGCGAATGTGGCCATTGCAGTCAGAAACCCCGTTCCCTCAGACCCCAGTAGGTTCTCTGCAGGCACTTTCGCTTCCTTGAACATGACAGACGAGGTCACAGAAGCACGATGGCCCATCTTCTCAACAGGCCGACCCGTCTTCACGCCCGGTGTGTCGGCATCAACAATGAGCGCACACAGAGTCTTGTGTCGCTGGCTTGGGTCAAGACTAGCAAAGACAGTGAAGGTGTCAGCATATGGCGCATTCGTTATCCAGAACTTGGTGCCATTAAGGACGTAGTAATCACCCTCCTTTCTGACCTTAGTCTGGATACCGGCAACATCGCTCCCCATCCCAGGTTCCGAACATGCGAAGCTGATGAACTTCAGGTCTTTCGTTAGCGGCCTGAGATACTTCTCTTTCTGTTCATTTGTACCTGCTACAAGTATCGGTTCTGCGCCCAAGGAATTCACGTAGATACTCGTAGTCATGCCTGCGCATCCAGCGGCCATCTCCTCGACGACTAGGCACATGTCGATGACTCCTCGGCCAAGACCCCCATACTCCTTTGGTATGCTCAAGTTCATGAGACCATCTTGCCAACACTTCTTGATTATTGATAGTGGAAACTCGCCAGTCTTGTCGTAATAGTGGGCATAGGGGATCATGTACTTTTGAGCGAACTCTCTCGCCTTCTTCTGCAGCACGATTTGTTCATTGGTGAGCGTGAAGTCTATCATGTCTGCTCCCTCAGCTACAGTACTTGTGGTTGGACTGACTATGGAGGTATAAGTCACTTATGAAGTGACAACGTTCCAACATACGCAATCAGGCCTTGGCAGTCATTTGTCTAACAACCTCGGGCAGGCTCCACTTCAGCTCCAGTTCAAGTGCGCCGCTTTCGGGGCCCGGGCAGCGTCTGACACAGGTCAGACAAGCCACACAGAGCCAGAGATCGACCTCGACCTTGCCAAAGCCTGGAGCATCCCTCTTTAGTGGGACACTTATTGTTGGTCGTACAGCTGCCAGACTACGGACTGTCCTATAGAACAGGGCCTTGTTGACTGGAAGCTTCTGAAGTGCCTCCTCAGGGAAGTCAAAGTAGCTGGGAACATCAATATTGGACTTCAACTCGATTGCGTGTTCAGGACATGCGATTTGACAGGACTTGCATCCAAGGCACCTAGAGGACTCCCAGTCTATTGTGCCGAACCCCAGAAGCGGGGCGTACCCCATCATGTCACGGTACTCATCCAGTACCGACGGCACATCTATTTCCACCAAGTCGTCTATAGTGACCTTGGGTTTTGCACTGGGAATCTTGGCACGAGCTCGATAGGCCAGAAGAACGGCAGACTTGATCTTCTCTTCAACACCCTTGAGTACCGGCTCGGCAATGACTTGGCCGCCGACTCTGATCTTCAGCATCTTGTCACATGACTTCGAGAAGGCGTCCAGAGAGCCTACAAGTCGCCCTATGTCCTGAGCTTTGAAATCGCTCAGTATGCTATTGATCTCAGCCTTTGCAGCCGAGAGCTGAGGAGCCAAGCTGCTGACGGTTCTGATTGTGATCTCAGCCTCGTTAGGAGTTCGAGGCACGTCATACAAGACATAACCATGGGACTCGCCCACTGCTGTAAGCAGTTCGTCACTTTTCAATCTCAGCAGATGCTGAAACACACGGTTCTGGGGGATGTGTGTTCTCTCGGCTAAATCATGGGCAGTCATGGCTCCGATATCACGGATGAGAACCAGTATCATGCCGCGCTCAAGTTCATTGTCGAGATATGTGGCAACCATCCTATCATAGGTTTCAGGGTTCAGCTTCTCACCGTACACGTTCGCTTCAGAAACTAGCTTAGGCCCCTTTTCCAGAGCTATCTTGAGTCTGAACCTTGTGAAGGCTTCGAGGCCTGCAGATACGAGTAGACGGAGGTCGTCTGAGCTCCCTGTGCCCTGTGACTGCAGCACCCCCACTGTCATTGAATCCACAGTCTTCCTGAGCGTGTCCACATGATCTGAGAGCTTGGTTTCGTCGTACTCACCAAGCAACTGTAGCTTCTCCAGTATAGGCCCAAGCTTATCCAAGGAGGCCTTGGCAGAGTCCTGTGTGCTGCCCTTCAGTGATCTGACGACTCCACGGAACTGCTGAATGACTCGCTTCAATACAAGCGTCGTCGGGGGAGTGGCTGCAAGCACGCGAGCGAAGACCGGAGAGTCACCTTCCAGACCGGCCATCTCAATCTCACCCCTCTGAATCATAGATATGATTGCTGACTGCACTGTTTCTGGGGAAACCCTCATCAGAGTAGCCAGCTGCACTGCTGTCTTCGACCCCATGCTGCTCAGAATGAATAGGATTATGCCGCGATGTAGTTCTGTCAGGGCGTTCACTGATACCAGCTGTAACACACGAGAGTCCTCAATCCGGCCCTCTCTTCTCCCACGCTTGATTTGGGCCGAGGCACGTAGGAAGGGACCATACCTTGTCTTTGTGCCAAGCTTCTGCAGTGCATCAAGGGTCGTGTCTGGGCTCGATTCAATACTGGAAGTCGCCTGTGAGAGGGACTCGATGAGTGCATTCAACTCGGCAGTAGCACCGACCGCGTTCGCCTTGGCCTTCTCCTCATACTCCCCGACTACGGAGTCCATTCTGGCAATCACGTCTGGTATTGATTTCAGAATGCTATCGATGTCTACTACCGAAGCCTGGCGTTGCTCAGCACTGACACGCTTCTTAGCCGCCAATGATAATCTCAAGGCATCGAGAAGGCCGAGGAGCCCCTTTGACTCTAAGTTCTCAGCAGCCTTCTCCAAGTTGGCGATAGAATCGACCAAGATGGACTTCTCAGCTATCTGTGCTAATAGCCCAGTCCGTGTTGCTGTTTCCAAGAAGGCATCGAAGTAAGAACTGGGAAACGCAACGATAGGCTCGATGAGGGGCCCAATCCCACGTCTAAGGTTCTCGATTTCTACCGCAATTCTGCTGACAGGTACGGCAGACTCCTCCTTGAGCCCACCAAGCGTCAAGACCATGTCCATCATACGACGCCGTTTTGGCGCCATCTCCTTGACCACTTCAACGGCGCTCATGGACGCACCTCCGCCCACTTGCCAGCTGTCCCGAGATGAACAGGAGTCGGACCAAGCTCCTTAGCACGCCGGACCATCTCCCCCACGGCGTTAGTGAACCTCTCGGGCTCAGCACTGAACATCCTGAACATCTCCACACGCTCGCCCTGCCACCCAATGGCGTTGAGTATCTCGCGAGCAACATCAACCTGTATCTGCGCGATCTCGTTGCCAGTACCACCCATGTGACAACGATCTGTTTCACAAGACGCAATCATTACCGTGCTCGCTCCGTGTTCGAATGCCTTCAGGATGTCGATGATTGAAACTCTGCCAGCGCAGGGGACAGGAATCAGACGAGTGCTTGGAGAATACTCCAGCCTCCTCGTTCCGACTATGTCAATCGTGGAAACAGAACACTCCTCACAGTAGAAACAGACGGTTATCGGATACTCAGGTCCAGCGCCCTCCAAGTTGGCCTCTATCTCGGACCACAGCTGCTCGTTGGACAGGAAGTTCAGCTGTATGGCGGCGGAGGGACAGAGACTCTGACAGACGCCGCACGCATGGCAGTTCAGCGTGTCAATCTTGGCTTTGAAGAGTATCTTCTGGTCTTCGCTCTGTGTTTCTGCCTCCGTCTGCTCTACCATCAGCGGAACACCACGGGGGCATTGCTGCGCACAGAGGCTGCAGCCGACGCAATCGTCTACGTTCAACACTGCGCCACGCGCGAGCAGCTCAATCTTCCCGTTGTTGAGTTCATTGTGAAGTATCAAAGCACCCGCCTGTGCATCGGTCACTGCTTCATAGACAAACTGGGGGTGAGCCACTGCACCTACAGCTATTACGCCCCTTCTTCGGGTTTCAACACGTCTGAGCTTGCCATATAGCTCCTTCACGTGCCCATCGTACTCCAAGGCATAGCCGAGGGTCTGAGAGAGCTCTGGAAGGCCGTCTGGAGGAAGAACCGCAGAGGATAGGACTATCAGGTCAGGGCTTGTTTCGAAGTAACGGTCCAGTAGCGAGTCATAGATTCTCACACGGGTCTTCCCGTCCTTCTCCCACACCATGCTGACCCGGCCCCGGATGTAGTCAACACCCTTCTCGCGGGACTCCTTGTAGACCAGCTCGTTCTCGAAAGGTACCCTGATGTCCATGTAGACGATGTGCACTCTTGCATCAGGGACCCTCTTCAGAAGCTCCAAAGAGTTGTCGATAGCGAACGTGCAGCAGAGCTTGCTGCAGTCACGTTTGTGATCCTCAGACCTGCTCCCCACACATTGGACCATGACCACCTCTCTGACCGGTCCATCATCAGAGGGACGTGAAACTTGACCATCTGTCAGCATGCATGACAGCTCGAACTGTGTTATCACATCCGGGTTCTTGCCATACCTATACTCTGGCATCGTCGTAGGCTTGAACTCTTGGAAGCCCATCGCTAGCACGATTCCCGATGTCTTAATCTTCTTCTCTTCTCCACCAGTTTGGGTGTAATGTACTGTGAAGTCGCCCATCTCGCCCTCGACGAACTTCACGCGTGTATCGGTCATTACTGTGATTCTCTTGTCCTTCTTCACAGCATCGAGCCTGCCGCTGAGAACCTCTCGACCAGACTTTCCGGTGGGGGCTACAGTCGGGAGCTTGATGACATGACCCCCTAGACTCTTCTCCAGCTCTATCAATGAAACCTCATAGCCTAGCTTGGAGAGGGATAGTGCGGACTCAATCCCTGCGACTCCGCCTCCAATGACTGTCACATGGTTCCTGACTTCCTTTCGTTGGACTTGGAGCGGTTTTGAGAGAGAAGAACGGAACAATGCCCCGCGTATCATATCATTGCTCTTTCGACTCGCTTCGTCAGAGTCCTTGTGTACCCAAGCAGAATGCTCGCGGATGTTGACGTACTGTATCTGTGTAGGGTCCTTTCCTCTTGACTTCAAGTAGTGGTCAATCCGAGGCCTTATCTTCTGGCTTGTGCAGGCAGCGATGACGAGCCTGCCACCATACTTGTCCATCATCTTCTCTATCTGGGCTAGGCCATCTTCTTGACAGACTAAATCGTAGACTGTCACCGCAGCGGCCAGCTCGTTCCCGGCAACGTTGTTCTTCAAGAAGCCGAAGTCAAGACCAAGCGTCTTGCCACAGGTGCACAAAAGCACTGCAGACTTGTCATGGTTCACCAGCCATCACCGCCTGCTCTGAAGTATCTTGGACACCACGGCTCTTGCCTGGGTCACACTCTCGGAAACCTCTGCAGGACCAGCTGCTGTCCCACACACATAGACATGGTTTCCAGCCACCACTTCGTTCTCGGACACAGGGTCTGCGGCAGCCACAAAGCCATATGTAGACCCAAGTCCGAGTGACTTCATGATGCCTGACGCATCCTGTGGGGGTTCCAGTGCAGACGATAGTACGAGCAGGTCTACAGATAATCGGAGATACTTGTCCAGAAGCGAGTCATAGACTGTCACGTTGACAGCCCCATCCTTGCGTGGCTCGACTCGCATCACTCGTCCTCGTATGAACTCGACCCCGGCATCTCTTGACTCACGGTAGTAGCGCTCGTGTCTATCATAGGTTCGGATGTCCATGTAGACGACCGAAACACGTGCATCCTGCCTTTCGGTAGCTATGATGTTTGCATGTTTCAGTGCAAAAACACAACAGATCTTGGAGCAATAGGGGTGACGCTCCTCATCCCTGCTACCCACACACTGGACCATCATCACCTGTTTCACTCTGGTACCGTCCGAAGGGCGCAACAGCACTCCACCGGACTTGCCGTTCGGATCGAGCATCTGAGCAAGCTCCAGCTGTGTGATGACATTGGGAATCCGACCATAGCCGTACTCTTGCATGTCAATTGGCTTCATCTCATGATAGCCAGTAGCGACTACGATATCTGATACCCCGACAATTTCCTCGCTGGGCTGCGCATCGAGCTTGATGGCCTTGGTCGGACAGTCTTCCTCGGCCTTTCTTGCACCTTCGTCAGCCATTGAGGGATCATAGGTCATCGCCTGCGGCTGGCATTGTGGAGACGCCAGATGGAATGCTCTTGAACGCTCTACACAGAGCCCGCACAAGGTGCACTTTCGAGGGTCTACATACCTTGGACCCACGGCAATCTTGACTTTGAAAGCCCCGGGCCTGCCAGAGATCTCTTTCACTACAGTGCCTGTCTTGAGCTCGATATTGGGCTGATCGACCATTGCACTTCTGTAGAAACACTTGCGGATTCCGGGCCGCCAACGATTGCCTTCAAAGCAGTAGAAACAGTCGTCCGTCGGGAAAGCCTTGTAGAGGTCTAGTGCGTTGCCCCCCACAGACGGGGCACATTCTACAAGTACACTCTTGATACCTGAGTCGGCCAGTTCAACGGCCGCGGTCATTCCAGCAACACCGGCACCAATGATCAGGACCGTGTCAGGCACGCTTCCTCTCACCTCAACCTTTCAGGTGACCAAGTATTGAGTCTGCAGCGACGCGGTTCATCCGTAGTCCAACTGCGTCCTCGCCGATTCCCAGTGCCAAGGCCAGTATCTGAGGATAGAGTAGAACGGGTAGGTCATACACCTCTCCATAAGACTCTTTGAGTCCAAGCTGTTGAAGGTCCAGTTGGTTGCCACACGCGGGGCATACAACCGTTGCAAACTCCGCACCGGCCTCTTTCATGGATCGTATCTTGTCCCTCGCAAGCCTGATTGCCAGAGGCTCATTGACAGGCAGGATAGTAGCACCACAACACTGTTTCCACAAAGGATACTCGACTACCTTTGCGCCGGTTGCCCTCACCAGCTCCTCAAGCATCTCGGGCTTGAACTCAGTCACATCAGCTGGACGAAGAAGGTGACAGCCGTAGTGAATCGCGATTCCGACCCCGTCGAGGGGTTTGGTGATTTTGCGGCGTATCTCATCAGGGCCTATGTCGGTATAGATAGCCTCGACCAAGTGGCGGACCTTGACTGTTCCCTTGAACTCGAGGCCGTACCTTCTCAGCTCCTTGTTCACGCGAACCCTGTCTTCTGAGTCGTGTTTCAGGTGATGCTGAACGTCTTTCAAGGAGCCAAAGCATCCATTGCAGGGTGTCAATATGTCATGACCATTCTTCTCAGCGATAGCAAGCGTGCGGCCGTTGACAACCAGCCAGCCGAAATAGTCAATCGCCCTCAGGTTTGGACTCCCACAACATGCTACATCAGGCATGTACTCGAACTCCATACCCAATGCTTCAGCCACCTTCATCATGGCAGCTTCGTAGTTAGGATAGTTCGCAGGAACGCTGCAGCCCATGTACAGATTGTAGACAGGCACCTCACTCACCACCCTTGACGAGCCTGCCAGTCCGGGTTTCTTTCAGGATTGCCTTTATGCCATCAGTTGACAACCCAGGCACTGCCGCTTCTAGTCCTAAGTCCTCACGTTCCCAGTCCGAGGTCACAACATAGAGCTGCCCCTTGTCAATCAACTCCTTCGCGATTGCAACGACCTTCTCTGGCACCTTACCCGATTCAGCCGCTAAGTTCTTGCAGTCAAAGAAGATGTCTGTGATTCGCACCTTCTGCGGGCAGCGTTCTTGGCACTGAAAACACGTCAGGCATTCCCATATTTCCTTGCCCGACAGGACCTCTTCACGCATTCCTAGGAGAATCATTCGAATCAGTTGGTGAGGCTTGTACTTCCACTGGTTGGCAATCGGACATGCTGCTGTACAGGTGGAACAAGCAAAGCAAGCGGATATCTCCTCTCCGTCAGGCATACTCTTTATGTCGTCCCTGAACTTCGCATCGAGCAATGACATGTCGATTGGATCAACTAGGGTCATCGGCTTGCCAGAGGTCTGTTTTGATTCTGCCATGAGAGAGTCACCATCTGCGCTTCCGGCTGGTTGGCAGATGCGAGAGCGAAATTCCAGCCCGTATTAAAAGTTTCACCAACAGCTCATAGAGCTGGCCATGACAAGTGGACGGTCAAGTACAGAGCTACGTGAATTCCGCATACGAACAGGCATTCCAACAATGGGTATGCAACAGATGCATAGAAGTTGGACAATCTTGGACAGTTTCGAGTAGGGGCTTGAATGGCTCGAACCAGACATCTCTTTGAGACTGACTCGACACGTTCCAGCCTCAAGGAGTACGACCCCAGTGCCGTTTCTGGGAGGACAAAGACTCCTGTGTCCAACTCTGT
>Ga0315285_10000472_pt1 | contig 41577 bp, 74 predicted proteins | sample YL17G09_36_MG_FD_203698 | JGI IMG/M metagenome (GOLD analysis project Ga0315285, IMG submission 203698) | Sediment microbial communities from Yellowstone Lake, YNP, Wyoming, USA - YL17G09_36 | ecosystem: Environmental > Aquatic > Freshwater > Lake > Sediment | place: USA: Wyoming | collected...
ACCAATCCTGCGATGAGAGGATCGGCTGAAAGGTTCGTGGTTGCGGTGACCCAGGCGAAGAAGTTAGCCATCGGGTTGATCCTTTGCTCGTCCTGGTCGTATCCGTCCCATGTCCGAAATGGAAGAGAACTGGGCTTTGCTCAGGAGAGATACACCGAAGGCCGAGGTCGTTCAGCCGGTCGAGGACATGTCCGACGATTGGCGAGCCCTCCAAGGGTTCAACGAGTTCGGCTACATGGTCTCTGGAACAGACTTCGGGTACCTCGCCATCTGGAAGGTTCGGATCCTTGGTCCGGCCGGTGTGCTGCCTGGATATGGTGGCAAAAAGAAGGCCATCAAGTTCGAACATGTCGAGCTGATCTGGCATCAGGAGAAGGCGAGGACCGAACCGACCTGCACGGTCAAATCGACTGGGAGGGTCATCCGGATCTTCCGTACTGCTGAGGACAACGTCGGCTCTTTGCAGGATGCCTGCTGCAAGCTCCAAGTCTTCCGTGATAAGGCCCGCTCCTTGAATCTGTACCATCGGTCGTCTATGCAAGAGACTATCCGTCAGGCCCAGGAAGAGATCATCCGGGCCACTGAACGGATTGCTGAGTTGGATGCTTTCGTCGCGTCCGCAGTGGTCCCGGGGGACATCCTCGAAGCTGAGCTTCAAGAGGAAGATCGAGTCCTCTCCGAAATGAGGGCCGAGGGTTAACCCTCATCCGGTGTAATAGTCGGTCAACCCTCAAGGAAACCCATGGCAGGAAATTTGGTCTATACGAGCATCCTGGCTGGGGTTGTTGCCTTGCTCGGGTGGGCAGCAGTAAGCTCCGACTTCCACCGCCTCGCATGGTAGTCATCGAGGAAAATGAAGGACCCTGAGAACACCATCCGTGTGCGGTCCTGTCAGTTATTACAGGAGCATCCTTGGTCTACTGCCACCCAAGTAGCTCGGGGCTTGAGGATGAAGCCCTCCTCCCTCAGGGTGACCACGGCTTCGGTAGCTAGCTGCCTCCTCAAACTCACGGACGAGGGCATCCTGACCAGGAAGTCAGGATGTGGCCCCCGGGGTGGGATGGGCTACAAGCTGGCCAAGGCGAAGAAGCCCCGGACCTGGCACCAGAGGATCCTCAACGAATGAATCATGGCCTTCCTTTTGAGTCTGGTGTATTCCTGTAATTGCTCGGTTAGCCGAGACATCCCCCGACGGCCAAGAGTTTCCTCTTTGCGGCCATCCGTTTCTTCAGCTCTGCTGTAACAGCCCGGTGACAGGCCCAGCAGAGAGTCCGCAAATTTTCTGGTCCGCAGTCCCCTCCACCCTCCACTACGGGAACGGTGTGGTCCGCCTCCCAGAGCCGACGGTCAAGACCACGAAGGTGTAGCGGCACTGACAGTGCAGTTAACCTGGCGGTGAATCTGTCGAGATGCTGGTCACTAGACATCGCCCCATCGAACTGGGTACCGGCTTGCCCCCACCGCTCTTTCCGAGCTTCCAACCGCAGAGTCTTCAGTTCGGCCAACAGGGCCAAACAGTCGAGATGGCATAGATGGCAGATGCCCTGATCTCGTTTGAGGAGGAAGCGAGTCTGAGCCTGGGGGTCGGTCCGGAGCTTCCACGTCGTGACACAAGCCTCGGAACAGAAGCTACGACGACGCTGGGGCACTTCCTTGCTGCATTCGCGGCAGCAGGCTCTACCGTTCGGTCCCTTGGGCAATTTGCCAGGGCTGCACCACCCACGACGGCCGAAACGTTTGGTCGAGGCGTCGGTCACTGGAATTTGACTCCCCTGAGCCAAAGCTCACCCGACTGATGCCAGTCTCCGTCCCAGCGGGCCTTGGCTCGGGTGAACTTCGATACCAGGCCCAGGACAGCTCTCGCCTGCCTCTCCAAGGCGTCCTGGGCCATCCCGGTGACCCAAACCCCTACCTCACCTACGGGAGCCTCCTGGGGCGTCTGTGTGGCTTCCGCGACCTTGAGGTCCAGGCTGAGCCCAGGAGGTCCACCGTCCAGGGGATAGCTCTTGACCCCTGGGATGGCCAGGGGGCCTTGGGCGTATCGCTTTGCTACTCGGGTGGCGAGGTCCATGTAGGGAGCCGTGATCACTACCGGAGCCTCACGGCCTTCGGGTCTACCCCCAGACCCACGGCGAAGTCCCCGACATTCCTGTTGAATAGGCCGTCCTCGATCCTGAACTCGAAAATGACATCGCGACTTGCGCCATGTCCTGAAACCGAGACGTACTTGAAGTTCTTCTTGAAAAGGGCGAGGATTTTCTCCGCGTCCCCTTCTTCGGACGCCATTCGCTCCTTGGCCACAGGGGAGCCCAGTCTGTCGGCAAGAGCCCGAAGCTCTAGAGCCAACTTCTCACGGCTCGGATACGCCTCCTGGCTTGAGGCCAGAAGCCGATGGAGTTCACCCTTGAGTTCTTGAGGGGATGCTACCTTGTCCATACTGTTCAGGGGTCAATCAGTAGATCCGTTATTCTATCCAGCTTCTCCACGTCCTCGGGGATGTTAGGTGTCCTCGTGATGTGGGGCACATGCTCCTCGATGAACGTCTGGAGCAGCCACGCCGGTTCAGCGGTCCCGTGTGCGAGGACTACCTGCCGCCACTCCTCCAGGATTCACCCCCCTTGAAGTGGAGGAACGAACACGACCGACGACACATTCGGGTCAAAGGCGTCCATGATCTCCCCCTGGGTGTCGTTGACCATTGCAAAGGCCCGACACCCTCGCCTGATCTGGAGTGCGTAGGCTTCCGAGGCGACCAGAACGCTCTCCGGGTTCGAGGGATCCCAGTAGACCTTGGTGTCCCCGTGCTCATCCATGACGGACATTTCATGCATCTTCATTTGGTATTCTCCTCCAGGTGGTCGTACACCGTAGGCCGTGGCAGAACGATCATCCGTCCAAGTGTGCCGTCGAACTTGTTCAGCTTGGCCACGGGCTTCCAGGTAGAGGTAGAGTCTGTCGTGTAGACGAGTCTACCCTTCTCCCGCTGCATGTTGAACACGCCCTCCATCACCTGATGATCAGTCGGCTTGGAGGGATCCCAGGCGAATTTGGCCAGGATCATCCCCTCATTGTCGGAGGGGTTCTCGACCCTCGCCTTGAGGGTGCCCTTGCCCTTGGCTGAGACGGCCCGCTTCTTGGTTGCGGGCTTCTTCCCCTTGGCGGGAGCTTTCTTCTTGGTCTTCTTGAGCGGCATGGTCTGGGTTGTAAATACATACACCGGAGAGGTTGAATATGCAGAAGCCCATCCGGTTTCCTTCGTACCAGTGAACCAGGAAGCCCAGGGTTTCGGCGTCAGCACAGTACCAGGCACGGCCCCGGGGCACCCGCACGTCCAGGATCTTCCGGACCCCTAGTACCGATGCCCCGGGAACCCACGGAGGGGTTTCTCTCCGGGTCCAGTCCGCATCCGTCTCGGGGTGCATCAAGACGTGGACGCCACTCAAATCGGAGCGTCGGAAGTATCCCTGTACCTGAGCTACGTGAGCGTAGGTCTCGGCCGGAACACCTGTAACCAGCTTGATGATGCACTCCTCCACCTCGGTGTGGGTGAGGTCTTCCAGGTGAGGTACTTGGATGGGAGTGTCGAAGCTGGGGACCACCTCCTTGTCAGGATTGAGGACGAACCCCACTCCCCTAAACCCGTGGTGGTAGCTCGCGTCATACTGCGCTATCGTGTTCAGGCAGATATCGTGGACGAGTAGGTCACCTACGAAGCCCTGGGCCAACGCCCTGCCTTCCTCTCTCGCCTCAGCTTCAGCTTGGTGGCGTTCCCAATTCGTGTCTCCAAACCTCTCCTTGTACGTCTTGGGAAGCTCAACATCGGGGTTGTCGATATGCTTGCCGTTGTCCCATAGATCACCCGTGATCATGTCCCTGGTGACCGCGATGTCCAGGAAAGACCTGGGGTCTGACTCCAGAGTGAGCTTCTGTGCCAGCATCAGGTCATAGACGGGGATCGGGTGCTCGTATTTGGAGACAACGCAGAACTTGTACTTTCTCCAGCCATCCTCGTACCGTGTGACGTTGTTGGTCCCGGCCGCATGTATCTCGTAGGTGTGCCCATCCTTACCCTTCACGAAGAAGGATTTCTCTCCACGAAGGGTCCACTTCTGTTCCTTCGTGAGATACCGGTAGAGCAGGGCTTGCGAGCGTATCAGAGCCTTGTGGGCTTTCCTCTTGCGGGCCTTGTTCCCCTTGACCTGGAGATTGTAGGTGGCCCGCTGGATAGCCTCCCGTGCTTCTGGGAGCAGCTCTTTCAGTTCAGTGAGTTTGAGCTTGAACTCCTGCTGGATGCCAGAGCAGGAACAAGCGAATCCCAGCTCCCTAACTCTGATGTCTTGAATGGTGCAGAAGCTTGGATGACCACGGTGCTGCTTGAGGAGGTCTTGCCAGGCTTTGCTCTTGTGCTGCCGGGCTTGCCCCATGGCGAAGACGAGGTTATCATCCCGGGTCGGGATCACTACGGCGGTGGGATCAGTCATGGGCTAGGTGATCCCAAATTGTGGGGGCGTCAGGTCTAGGTGGGACACCCCTTGAGGTAAAGTATTCCCTCAGTTGCTTCCGACAACACTCAGCGGGGTTATCCCCATCCCAGAAGCTAGGGAAGCCTGTGTACTCGTACAGGATGTAGTCCGCGTACTCTGGATCACAGTCCCACCCCATCTCGGTGGCCACCTCTTGGACTAGCTCAATCCACGTCAGCATCAGAGGAGGCCCCTGTTTCTCAGCCCCCTCATGATCTTTTCTATGTCCAGCACGTTGTCCATGCTGGAGAGGTGCCCCCGCACGTCCATCTCTTGCGTGACCTCATGGGGTGAAGCCCCATCACCGTTTTCTTTGCAGAGGTCTTTGAACGCCTTGACGATGTGCTTCTCGTAAGGGGTAGTCATTTGACCGGAGTCCCCACACACACGCACTCGCCTTCGAGGAGCTTGGCCTGACCGTGGGCACAATGCTGTTTCTCGCACTCGGCATTGTTCGAGGACGAGATAGACCAGACGATGCCAACAACGATCAGGGTTATCAGCACTGTGAGCCAGCTCCCTGCCGATGAGTCAGACATGGCCAGAACCGTAAAACTCACGTCGTCATCGTCGATCATCCCCTCACCTTACACCGAAAAAAGAGTTGCTGGGGGACCCCCTCCCCCAGCAACGCCACCCTCACTTCTTGGGGGCCTTTTTCGCTGCCTTCTTCGCTGCGGGCTTCTTCGCCGCAACCTTCTTCTTTGCTTTTGCCATGGGATCCTCCTTTCTTTGTGTCTCGGCTAACCGAGTAATCCTATGAAAAAGCCCTCCGAAGAGGGCTCGCTCACAAGTCTGTGTCGTCCTCTACCAGTCGCTCAGCCCAGGTCTTGGGGCTACTGACAGGGACGGTTAGACCGAAGGACTGGACATCCACGACCTTGCACAGGCCGATGATCCAGTCCTCCAGCCCCATGATTCGTTGCAAGGGTTCGCTGAGTTCAGAGAGCCTCTTGAGGTCGGCCCTCACTGAGGCACTATTCTCTGTAAGGGCCTTCACCCTAGCCTCAAGGAGCAACCTGTCCGATGTGAACTTCTCACGTTCCTGAGCGAAAGCCTTGCACGTAAAGAGGGCTTCTTGGAGTTGCTTCTCTAGAGCCCCGGACTTTTTCTTTAGAATCGTGATCTCTTCGAGTTGCCTCTTGGCCGTCTCATCCTTGGGTAAGCCCAAGATGTACTTGCACACCACCTGGGGGATGTACTCCGTATCTGAGGAGGTCGTGATCATCCCCATGCATCCAGGGGAGCTTGGGGGATTCAGGTGACCACGCTGGGCAAAGACCATGTGGGGCTTGGTTTCAGACACCACGGCCTTGAGCTGATAGCCCTGTGTCGTGTAGTCGGAGACCTTGTCCTCCTCGACTACGACCACAGCCCCCAGGTCTTCCCCAAACTGGATCAAACGATGGCGTCCTTAATGGCCTTCAGGACGCTGGCCTTGACCTTCTTCGTGGCGGGCTTGGCCGGGAGGGTCACAGCCTGCTTGTTGAAGGGATTGATGCCTTGACGTTCCACGGTAGCGGCTCGCAGGGACACCTTGAGCTTCACGATGCCCGGGATGAGGACCTGACCGTTTGCCTTGAGGGCATCGGTCAGCACTTCAGCCATGCCATCGAGGACCTTGGAGAGGTCACTCTTGGTGAGCGTGGGGATCTTGGCTTGGAGGGCGAGTAGGAATTCAGACTTGTTCATGGGGGGCCTATACACCAGGTGAAAGAGTCTGTGGAGAAAAATTCATCACGCCGTGCGAGCCTCAGTCACCACCTACCGATGCTGATACTCAACCCGTTGTCCTGAGCCCACTTCTGCATCACCTTGAACTCTACACCGGCCTCGATGGCCCGGTTGAACCGGCCCCGAGCCTGGATGATAGCTCGGGGTCCGTTGGTGACCTCGATGGTGACCATTTTCTTCTCGGACTCCCACGTAGGCTTGCAGGTCATGCTCCAGATGGAGACCTGCTTTGCTTCGACACGCCAGGAGTAGGACGCGACACAGTGGTGCAAGTCCCGGCCCTCAGCAATGAGTTCCTTCGCTGACAGGATCTCCTGGATCCTCCAGATGTCCTTGGTGTTGCCCTCCCCCGAACACTCCATCTCCAGACCCCTGAACCCTGAACGTTCATAGGCGGCCCCGTTCGTGGCCTTGACCTTGGCCAGGTCACCGTGCCACTCCTGCATCCCCCGGATCAGGGCCATGGGGCTTCTGCCCTTCATGGAGAAGTCCCGTTCGTGGTTGCGACGGTAGCCAATGAAGTCCACCAGGGGTGCCACCTGTGTGGGGTCCAGCATGGGCTGCTTACTGAACCATTCGACCACCGAGGCCCAGAAGGTTTCCTCAGCCTTGGTCCCGAGGACTTGCCCCGGACGAGTCCCTGCCCAGACCTGGAAGAACCTCGGAGTACCCCCAGCGGTCTTCACCTGGACACGGCGAACGGCCTTCGTAAATGGGATGTCCCCCGGAGTCGAGGTCATCAACTCGTGAACCATCCCCCGTGTCATGGGGAGAGGGAACTTCCCCTCCTTGGCCAGTGTGAACAGGCTAGACCCCCGAGCGATTGCTTTCACTAGAGGGTCCAGCCACTCCAACTTGTCAAAGAACGCTGACCAGATGAAGGCTGGCATGGGGTATTTCGCCCAAATGTGCTCACAAAGGCTCCGGTAGAGCGTTTCACAACCCTTCCCACGAGGGGTCCAGTCGTTGATAGGCCGGAGATGCCCCCCTGTCGCCCCCATCCTCTCGATGATACGTCGGTAGGTCGGGTGTTCCAGGAGTTTCGGAGCTTTCTTCTCGATAGGGTAAAGGAAAGGGTCCTCCGGGAAAGCCAAAAGCGGGAGCTTCTTCGCAAGCACTCCCTGGATGGTGTCCTCGTTGGAGGCTACCTCGATGGCTCGTTGACGAGCGGACTGAGCCCTGAACGCCCTCTGGGCATCCATTTTCTCACGCTTAGCATCTCGGGCTGCCCGACGCATCCTTTTAGCCCTACGTTTACCGTGTAAGAGGGATCAACCTACACCGGCCGAGTTCACTTTTCAACCCTCTTAACCATGAAGGTGATCTTCAACGACGGGTTAAACGTCTTTGATCTCGACGTGTCACCTTTCGGCTTCGTAGCTTTCTTGGTACGGGTTCACCGCTGGTACGGCCATGACCCCAACTTCCGTGGCGTCCTGGTCACCATCGCAGGAAAGGTCATCCTGATCAGACCGGCGGTGTAGGGTCACACGATGAATAACTACCTCTACATCGGTTGGATGTGCCTATGCTTCGGCACCCTGGGGGGATACTTCCTAGGCCGAGATAGGGCATCCGAGGACTTTTACAAGAAGTGCCAGGGTGGTGAGGTCTTCATGGGAGACAGTGGGGACAAGAACCCCCTACGGCTCGTCGGTTGTGCCGAGATTGCCCGGAAGATCAAATGAGCAAGCGAGAGAAAAAAGTCCCCTGCGCCATCTGCAAAGAGCCCACGGATCTCAAGGGCTGGCACTGGGTCACCCCTGCCGGTAAGAAGTGGTCCTTCACGAGCGGCGTGAAGAAGTACATCCCCTGGTGCGAGGAGCACTTTCTGGTCAACCAGTTCAACCTCTGGCCGTTCCATTGCACGGCTGCCTGTCACAAGGCCACTGAGAAGAAGCTCGGCTTCCGCATGGACCCGGACGACCTCTACGTCTGGCTCAACATGACCTCTGTGCTCGTCCCAGGCGTATCTGACCGTGCCGTGAAGGCGGCAGTCAAGGCCAACCAGTCAATTCCCTTGAAGCCCATCAAGCCGAAGTGCCCTCATTGCGGCAAGGGGATGACGCTGGTCGAGGGAGCCGCAAGGCACTTCTGAACCGTGCCTATTCTCCCCGCCAACTTGATGCCCCTACCAGCGTTCAACCCTGACCTCAAGCTACGGATCTACATCGGGTTACTCACTCCCGAGGGAGTTGAGCTTTCAGGCAATGGTTATGCCCGTGTGGAAATACCCGAGTTCACGGTAGAGGACTCCCTCACGACCCGGAGAGCTGTCAATATTTCAAACATCCAGTTTGCAGCCGCAACAGGTCCCTGGCCTTTGGTTTCAGGTTTTGGCCTCTATGCCGGTTGCACTGGCCATCTACTATGCACAGGCCAGCTTCACCGGACAGTTTGGCTCAGCTCCGGGGACAACCTTTATATCGGACCTGGTATGCTGGAGTGCGTTGGTGAGCCCCCGATCCCACTGCCAGGTCTGGGGACGTATCCACAGCCCAGGACTATCTGGGAGCGTCTGATAGAGGCTCCAGACGGTTGAGGTTCCTTAGATCAACCTCTGAGGTTCCTTTAGTCCACTTCCCTTAGCGACAATGGACTCAGACGCCCCCAAGACGCCCAGGTCCAAAGACCTCCCCCCTGTGCCCCATTACCGGGCTCTGTTGGTGGACGATGATGCGGCCACCCGGGAATTCGTGGCCTATGTCTTCCAGGAAAGCTACAAGGATCGGTGTGAAATCGTCACCTCCAGTGGCCTTGGTGAGGCCATCCACCTGATCCAGCACCAGCCCGAGAGACCCGTGGATGTGGTTCTCCTCGACCTCGGCCTGACGGAAACCCAGGGTGTCGAGACGTTCCTGGAATTCCGTAAGCATATCAGGGACATTCCTGTCATTGTGTTCACGGGGAATGACGACCCTAATCTGACCCGAGACCTGATGCTCAAGGGGGTTCATGCCGTTATCCCCAAGGGCTCAATGACACCCCTGGGACTGTACCAGGCCATCTCCAATGCGGTCATCCAGGGTCGTTACAGGGGCAGTTCGAGGGTAGAGGTCATCCGCCTCCCGGAAACTCTTCTGAGGGACGCCAAGAGCGCCCAGGAGGAACTCAAGGTCCACTACAACAGTCTCCCACCAGCCAGCCCCGACAAGCTCCGGGACAAGGCCCACATGGTCGGTCTGGAAATCCTCTCCGAGCTATCCCGAGAGGTCGGGGGCATGAACGCTGCCGTGACGGCCATGCGAAAAGACCTGGATGGCCTCAAGGAGGATCATGAGTCTGTGCGTACCAGCGTGGTGGACCTTCGGGTAGACGCCGCTAAAGACACCGGCAAGACCATCCGTGAGAAGCTACGGCTCGCGGGGAAGGTAGTAGGAATCCTGGCCGCTATTGTAGCGGGAGCTAGCTGGCGTGAAGCCCTTCAGGCATTCCTGGGGATGATCAAGTGACCTGGGTGTGGTTGCCAGTTCTTACTCTGCTCCTGGTGAGCTTATTTTACCGTCGTACCCGGAACTTCGAAGTCAACGCCCTTTTCGACACTGCCATCGACGGACTCGTGATCTGCCGGTATGATGGTGGGTTGGTCCGGGCTAACCCCTACTTCTACAAGCTCCTTGGGTACAGCGAGAAGGCCATCCTGGGGAAGAACATCCTGGACTTCATTCACCCCGATGACCGTGACAGCACCATCCGTGAGCTAGCCCATCTTGAAGGTGGTGGCTCGGTCAACGACTACACGAACCGCTACGTCACCAGGGCCAACGAAACAGTCCACCTCGTTTGGTCGGCTACATCGGATACCAAGACCCGGCTCATCTTCGCGTCTGCCAGGAACATCACTGAGAAGATTCGACATGAGGAACAGCTTCGAGCGGTGGCGTACATGGCCTCGCACGACTTCGCTGAACCGGTCAGGGCCATCGCACAGTTCAGTTCGTTGCTGCTCGATAAGGAGGGTGACCGGCTCTCTGAGAAAGGCCGTAGGTGGCTCTCCTCCAATATCATGGAGAGCAGCAAACGGCTCAGGAATCTCTCCGATGACCTCCGGGACTATCTAAGGTCCATGCGGGAGGAACCTGTCCTTGAGCCCATTGATCTGAATGAGGCTACCCTGGCGGCCATCGAGCTACTGAATGGGGCGGTCGAGGAGGCTGGGGCGACTATCAGCTACTCAGGGTTACCGACGGTCTGGGGGACCAAGCAGCTATCCTCGGTGCTCTATAACCTGCTCTCGAATGCCATCAAGTATGTGGGTGAGGGTGTCCACCCCAGTATACACTTGTCGTGCGTGGATGACGGGGATACGGTCACGGTCAGCGTGCTGGACAACGGGATAGGATTCGACCCCAAATACGCCAAGGCCATTTTTGACCTCGGAAGACGCCTGTTTTCGGCTGATTCCAAGTATTGGGGCTCAGGGGCGGGGTTAGCTATCGTGAAATTGCAAGTCGAACGCATGGGTGGAACCGTCTGGGCCACCTCAACCCCTGGATCTGGCTCAGTTTTCTCTTTTAGACTCCGTAAGGCGTGAGAACACTTCTACTGGTGGACGACAGTCGAGACGACCTGGAACTTCTTCAGGAAAGTCTTGCTGACGCGGGTGTGGTGGATCTAATAGTGCTGCTGGCCTCGGATGGGGACGCGGGACTGATATCGATCCAGGAGCACAAGCCGGACTTGGTCCTACTGGACCTGAACATGCCCAAACTCCATGGCTTCCGGGTCTTGGAGGAAATCCGTAGACTCGGGCTATCTGTCAAAGTCGTTGTGTACTCCACGTCGAACAATGAGGATGACTTCACGGGGAGTATCGGCCGTGGTGCCAGGGCATACCTGTCCAAGCCCAGTGACTACCGGGAGACCGTGGACATGATCAAGAAGACTCACGCCTTCTGGTCACTGGCGAAATAGGAGCTACTTGACCTTGGGCAGGACCAGGTAGAACTGATCGGGCTTCTCAGCCAGGACTTGGACGCCGATGTGGTCCGGCACCTTGAGGCCAATGAGCTTGAACAGAGTCTCCCTGGGCCGCCGCTGAAGCTCGTAGGCAACGGCCGGATCTTCCGCTGCCTTCTGAACCAGGGCTTCCAGCTCGGCCCTGGAGCTGGTCCCCAAAAGCTCCTGAAAACTCTTGCCCGGACGGTCCTGGAACGGCACTGCATCGGCCACGCCCCCACCTGTATTGACGAAGTAACTCTTGCACTTGAGGCCGAAGTTCGAGAACACGTCGGCTCGGGTGGTGATGGCTGCTGGGTTCACGATGGTCCCGCCGCCGTCATCTTGGAAGAGGTAGTCACAGAGGTTCTTGGGAGCTGCGGCGTCAGTGAAAGGTCCGGCGTTCTGCCCAAGCCAGATTTCCCAGATGTCCCAGCCCTTCTCCTCGGAACAACAGGACGAGCTATGGTTGTCCGTCCACTCCCACTTGATGTAGTAGGCAGGGTGTTGCTGGACGAAGCTACGGCCCCAGCCTGCCGCATCCCAGTTCTGGTTCTCATCAGAGAACAACATTGGATCGGTGTCACCCTCCCACTGGTACCAGCCCGCCTTGAGCGTCTGCTGCCAGAGATTGTAGTCGAACTTGGTGAGGATACCCTCCGCTGCTGCCACGAACGTGGGCTCATCCTTGCCGGGCATCTGAGCGTTTGCCAAGTCCGAGACCAGGTACGAGTTCCCATCCACGCCCTTGAAGGTGTCGTTCCAATGCCCAGCGGGATCCCCATAGATGGCCGAGAGATCGGTGTTGGCTTGCAAGAACGTGGCGTCGAACCGCTGCCAGATCGCTGCGAACGCCCCCTGAAGGTTCGGAGGCGTGTTGGTCGTGTACATGTCGAACACGCCTGAGAGAAGCCCAGCACAGAGATTGGAGCCAGGGAACCCGAAGTCTCCCAGCACCCAGATAGCCCCGCCGATCAAAGCGTCGGCCCATGCTTGTCCAGCGTCGTTCTGTGGTTGACTCTGGAGTAAGTAGGCGTTGTTGATCTTGTCGATGGCGTACTGATGAACGAAGTTCGTCAGGTCCATGAGGTTGTTGACGTTGAGCTTGACGGTGGCAATCTGCTCGGGGGTGGGGTCGCTCATGGGGCGGCAGGATAGGCGGTTCTGTAGCCCTCGTCCAGATCCTTTTCTAGGCACTCCTCATGCATGGGCTCCACGTTCATCCCCTCCCGCTGTGCCCACATTGACACCGTGGGCTCCAACGTCCTCATCCGGGGCAACATGCCTCTCACGGGTGGGGACCTGCACTACGCCTACAACGAGATTGAGGCTGCCTCCAAGGTGGACCTCATGGCCAGGAGGCTCATCGAGGTACCCATCATCGACAACGTGGGGGAGAGGGGGCAGTTCGAGCCCCTCATGAGGGCTTTCGGGGTAGACCCCGGCCTGTTTCCGGAGAGCTTCTGGCCTTGGTGGCAGCAGCCAGAGTACGACCCGAACAAGCAGCAGGGGACGGAGCTGACCACGGAGGGCTTTCAGTGGCCCGGTGGGGTTCTCTGGCGACCCTTTGAGGGCTTGCCAGAGGGGGTGGACCCAAAGCAGTTCCTAGAGGCTCCAGGGTGGGACTACGCGGGCTTTGTCGAGACCATCATCGCCCTGCTGGGAACCTGCGTGGACACGGCCATCTACGTCCACTGCCAGCTAGGGGCTGACCGGACGGGGGCCTTCCACATCGGGTACCTCATGCGAAGTCAGGGGATGGACCTGACCGAGGCATCCTTCATGGCCAACGGGTCAACCTCAGCCGGACCCCCTAACGCGGACTACCTGAGGCTCGTGGCCGCCTATGCCCGAAGCCTTGAGTGACCATTTCCTTTAATGCGAGGGCTATAGAAGCATGGCTGCCACAGCACTGATCCGATTCACCCAAGGTTTGGACGTAGGAACCTCCGGCCAGGTTCTCATAGGAGTCCCCGGGGCTCCAGTATTACCGGAGAACACTGACAACACGGGTGTAAATTCGTGGCAGGTCGATCTGGTCTACACCCCTCCAGGGAGTGCTGTGCTGGTTTCGCTCCCCCTGGGGTTCAGCAACACTTTCATTCCATTCAACGCTGTTTTCACTCCGGACGTCCCCGGCTCGTACCGAATCGTCCTGACGGTCTGGGATGCTATTAACCGGATAGGGACACACGACGTAGACATCCGGAACTTCGTTATTCGGGAACACAACGGGCTGATAATTCCGCCCTACCAACAGGATCCCCCTCCAAAGCCCACTCTTGCATCGGGTCAGACCGGAGCCAAACCGAATGAAATGAACGTGGACGGGGTTGAGCTAGGCTGGACTGGTACTGGAGTGGATGGCCTCGTGGCTAACTTGGTGAAGCGGGTGGACGAACTCCCCCCTCACACCTATCAAGGAACAGTCCTCACTGTAGCTACTGGGGGCTTACCTGACTTCAACTCCCCAACGTCCATTGCTGTTCATGCTGGGGATATCTGGTTCTGCAACTCCAATGTGGACAATCTGTTCGCTGGCCCTGGCCCCGGTGTCTCACGGGTTTCACAGAGTTCACTGAAAATTACCGAGCGTCTCTCACTAGGAGCGGGCATTATCGGTGGCAGCATCGTGTCGGCTGATACCAAGCTTCTGCTGGTTACGACCGAGACCGACCTTGCTACCTACTTCAACCTCGTAGTCTACGAGGTCATCGTAGGCCCACCAGGGAACACAACGTTCTCGGCACCCTCGATAGTGTGGAGCGAGGCATTCCCCGGAGATACAGTTTCCGCACTGGGGGCAGTTTACGACCCAGCCAACAACAAGCTGTGGGTGACTGCTCAGAGGGGGGTAGGTGTCAGCTTCTTGTTAGGCGTGGACGTCGCTACATTGATAGCTGGCACTCCCCTGACGATAGGTGGAACTGGCGACACTATTGGGCAGGTCGTTTACGACCCTGTAGTGACTCACTACGCTGACGGGTTCCCACGTCTATACGTAGGGGACTCCGATGGAGGTCTGGTTCGCCGGATAAAGAATCTGATGAACCCCGCCCCCTCACTGGATGGGTCATTTGCGGTCGGCCTAAGTAAGACTACTCTTCTCTCGATAGGTGGGGGTGGTGCGGGCATTGGCGGTGGACGAATCTACGTCTCAAATCAGAGTGTAGGAAATGTCAGATCGTTTAATACGGCCGGTACCTTGCTGGCTGGTCCTATCACCTATGCTGCGGTGGTGGCCGTCACCTACTATCCTGACACTGACCATCTGATGGTCGCTGAAGGCTTCAGCAATCAAATCAGGATCAACAAGCTCACGGCAGCAGCACTGGCTGCTGTCAGCTCCACAACTCTCCCTCCGACTAACGAGGGCACAGTAACCGTGCTCCCGTTGACCTATGCGGTCACCCCTGGATATTTGTGGGCATGTACACCAGCCGGGGATGACTTCAACAACGGAGTGGAACCAGCGGGTCATGGCTTCAGAGTCAACGCCTCTACGTTGGAGACCCGTGAACTCGTCACGGACTCTACCCTGGCCTTTGAGTTTCCAGACACCATCCTTTGGAGGCTCGACGGTACTGGTGATGTGACCTCGTGGAATGACGTCATGGATGTGACCGTCAACCGTAAGACGCCGGTCCACATCTACATGGATCAGCCTGGTACCTACCCGATCCCTCCGGGTTCGCCTGGTCCTGCTGTCGTTTACGACATGAAGTGGGCACACTTAGTTGCTCCTGCGGGACCACACGAGCAGATCATTGTGCAGGTCCAACGGTTCGCCACGTTGCACAACTTGTACGGTATCGAGGGCGGAATGCTGCTTCAGCACAACCACCTCGCTGGCGATCCACCTGTGCTCACGTTCTCTCCACTCCAGCCTGGCGATAGCTGTGTCTTCAAGGTCGAGCGTGGAGCCGCATTGAAGAACCACGCTTTGGCCCAGATCCCCATGATCGATTGGGATGGTGGCGGGATCGGCCTTGAGCTGTACCTAGTATTCAACGAATTGGGCACGGTCGAGATCGCTTCGTTTCTTAGTGGATCAGCAGCGGGATTGGGCATAGCGACGGCACCGACCATGTCATTGAATGGTCTAACCGGAATGACCTCCGACTACGTGGGTTGGGCAATTCAACTCAGTGGAGCTGGACTCGCTGCCAACAACAAGAACTTCGTAATCACCGCGTTCAACGGTGTGTCTAACGTCGATGTAAACATCGACGCAACTATTGGTTATGCACCAGACCCGAACAACGGCACTATCAGTTGGTCCTTCGTCATCCCCGTAGTGCGCGTCAGGAACAAGGGCGTACTAGAAGTAACGGTGGCCACTGGTGGCCTTGGCGAAGACAACATGATGCCGCCAGGGTGGCTGGGCTGTGATGGGTCTGCTGCCAGCATGATTCGGTGGCTCCACGATGGCACGCTAGCTTTTGGTCAGGATTTCTGGAATCAGCATCAACAAGTAATCAATGCTGATTCTGTACAGGCAAATACCCCGATGGGTATGGCTGGTGGGAGTGGTGATTCCAACGTCTTTGCCCAGTTGCCTCTCTACCAAGGGCTAGGAGCCCCATCGGACGGTACGCTTTTTTACGATGATAAGAAGCAAGGTCTACTAGCCTTCTCTGCTGAGGAGGGGGAGTGGTTCGCAGTGGGTGGTAGAAGTATCAGCCAAGCTGGTGCGTCTACGCTGCTCGCTGCGGTAACGAATGACTACCCTACGTTGACCCCAGGAGTTTATGGACCCTCCACCTGGGCTAGATTTCACACTATTCACATGACTGCTGTGGGAGCGTCGGATCTAAATGGGCTCCAGTACGACGGCGCATTCTACATTGTACCCGGATCTCTTATATCTCGACCGTCATCCTTTCGCAAGCTGCTGATCAACGCTTCAGCGTTCAACATCACGGCTAAGCACCTTGCTGCAAACACGACGGCTGTATCAACGCTTACCCTCTCAGCTAACGTTGCTAACGGAGATGTAGTTCAGTTTTTTGATCCTGATGGTCCAAACTCAGCCGACCGCACTTACATATTTAAGACGGCTCTGACCGCTGGTGGTGGGTACGCGGGCGAGGTCTTGAGAGGGGGCTCGGCCTCGCTCAGCATCGACAACTTGATCCTCGCTATCAATGGTACAGGAACACCTGGTACCGATTATGGCCTAGGTACGGTGACGAACACGCTCGTTACCGCTGTAGCTGGAGCTGGCGACACCATGGATGTGACGTCTATTGAGCAGGGAGCTTGGGCCAACGGAATAGAAGTTGGTGAGACATCGGCCAACATGAGCTGGCCAGGGTCATTCCTTACTGGTGGCACAGGGTCGTTGACCCGCAATCAGCTAAGAATAGCTGGTGGGGACTTTGTGGTTGTACCAGACGGTTCACTTGAGGTTGAGTACGACGAACTGCTAGGTTGCTGGAGAGTGATATGACCGAGCTAAGATACACAGAGGCATTCTGCTCGACGTTTCACCAGTGCGACCGGTGGATTCGTACCAAGTACCATGATGTGGACAACACGCTGGTGTTCCCACATGGTTGGGATGCTGACGTGATCGCCTGGTATGCTCTGCACTCACCGTCAGATTTGATCTGGTGGTCAGAGGTACGCGACTTGAAGACTAGGAAGCCGCTGACAGAGTTCACAAAGAAAGACGCACTAGCTGCTATCAGGGCCGCACGCACAGCTAATCCTAAGTGGGCATCACTACCTGTGACAGTCGTGAGGATGTCAGATGGTTGGGTATGGGAGACTACGTTAGGTAATGCGTATAACGGCACACTGCCTGTCTGGATAGCCCCGTGATTTCCCGGAAGAAGCGTTGTGCAGGGAGTAAGTGATGGCTGAGTTCAGAATCAAACGAGTCGATATCGTCGCTTTGCAACCATGCGAGAGCGTCTCCGTCAACATGATCTCTAACGACCCTGAAGGGGGCGGTTACGGGCTCATCCCCATTGAGCTATTCGACAGGAGAGTGAGAGATCAGGGTCACGGGGGACCAGACCTGATCTTCCCTGATGGTTGGACTGAACTCCACAGTGTATTCCTGTACCAACGTCAACCCTTGATGCACCAGTGGTTGATGAAGCACGGCCTGATTCCACGGGATGACGTAGCGGGTCGGTTTCCCCTACCAATCTTCTACAAGGCATACCCAGACTTCCCGAAAAAGCCCTAGGTATCGTCGGCTAATCTCTCCCAGATGGTTTTGGGGACTTCGAGGACAGGCATCCTGGCCTCACTGAGCATGACGGGCAGCATGTTAAGTCGTCCCTCGGCTGTCCGGAATAATCTCTCGATTTCGGGCGTCTCCAGTCTCAGGCACCTCATCATGTCCTGTGTGGAGATCGTCCACTCCTTGGATTGTTCCTCCCCCTCAGCGTCCAGGTACCAAGCCGACCAACCGTAGAGTCGTGGCCCTGACCTTGGGTTGTCACTACATAGGAAGTTCGCTGATCGGTGCTCTCTGGCGTACTGGACCATGTCACGCCAGAGAGTCCGCCAATCCGTGAAGTGAGCAAGCTCTTCCACTTACGGCAAGGGCCTCTTCCCGTCTGGGAAGGTGTCGCACAGCTTCTTCAGCACCTTGTCGGCGTCGTCACCGGGAGCGGCATGGAACATCTCCCGGACGACCCCCCAGAGGTCGTGATAGTCCTTGCGGGAATCGTCAAGAGCAACCTTGATGGTCTTGCCGTAGCTGATGCAGCTAGCCGTGTTGGCATGGGCTTCACTCAAGAGGGGCTCGTAGTACCTATCTGCGGCATCTTGCCCCGTGTAGTACCCTGCCACCCCGGATAGGGTAGAAAACAGCACCAGGGCCACCACAGCCTCCCAGAAGGGGACAGTCCTCTCGGGCTTGTCTTTGGTCTTGGCAAAGACAGGATTTTGGAGTCCCCTGAAGTCGTGGAAGGGCGTCCTGGGTGCGTCCGGATCACGAGGAGCCTCCGTTGCCGGTACAGCCTGGCCAGCCCAAACACGGCAGCCCTTCTCATGGATCTGGGTCTCGGACGTATCCTGGAGATTCTCCTGACCACATCCAGGGCACGTGACGAAAATAGGGGCCACTGGAGGGTTATACACCGGCCACTCGATGACCCCCCAACGAAGCATTATCTCGAAAGAACCCCGATCCCTAGAATCACTAGGCCAACCCCCAGGGCTTTGGCCCAGGTCAACGCCTCTTGACCCACCAAAACCAGGGTTAGCATCGTCACAGCGGGGTAGGTGGCCACGATGGCCGTAGCCACCGAAGCGTCCATCCTGGACAGAGCCGTGAGGTTTCAGGAGGCCCCCGATAGCCCCAAAAATCACGCTCAGGGCAGCCCAGACAAGGCCCCGGCTTGAGAGCCCTGGGGCACCCGGACCTTGGCGTATGGCGTAAAGGTAGAACGGTACCAGGGCCAGGTTCAGGCCAGTCGTGAGCATCTGAACCATGACGGGAGAGATATCCCGGGTGGCCTGCTGGTAGCTCCCCACCAAAAGGGAGACGCAGAACTCTTTATGAGCCAGGCTTGGTGAAGGTAGCTCCCCACAGAAAGCGGAAGACATGCAGAAGATCGCCTCACCCCAAGAGCTGACCGTAGAGCTTCGGAAGATCCTGGACATGGCCGGGGAAGCGAACCCGAGCCGTGCTGTTCTGGCAGAGACTCTTCGGAGCCTGGCCGTCCGTGTGGGTGCTGAACCCGAACTTGATGCCCAGAAGCTACGTCAGATGCTCAACCAGGCGAGGGGCATGGGCGGGATGGAAGTCGTCGAAGCTGAATTGCGTCGCCTTCTGGAAAAGGCCGAGAGTCCGGCTCGGAGACAACCCAGGACAAGGTGATGCCCGAAGCGGGTCACTTCGTTGGTACTCCGATGCGGAAGAAGGTCGGTCCCCAAGGTGCAGTGGGCATCACGAGGTCTCGACAGCATACCCCTGGGATGGAAAACCGAGCTGGCAGACCAACTCGTTGTACGGGCACTAGATCGGCTTGGTTGTCTTGAGCACGACGTGGTAGTGATCCACCGACCGCCTCGGGCCGACGATCAACTCGTCCCCCACGGACACGACGTCAAAAGCGAATCGTCGTAGGGCTTCTGGCTCGATGAAGGCCGTCGTAGAACTCGTTAAGCAGACGGTCCAGAGGCCCCAGGACAAGGCCGTGAGCAAGCACAGGACCGTGCCGCTAGTCATTGTCCAAACGCTCCCAGAGGGTCGGCCCAGGCTCTAGGATGGCCTCTTCTTGGACCGTAGTAAGAGGGCCTGTCCAGGGGGCAAGGAGCCGCTGAAACGCCGCAGTCCTAACTGGAATTTGGCTGTCTACCCATTGAGAGGTCGGCCCCATCGGTGAAGGCCACCTGGCCCTTACCACGATATGGCCATCTACCCTAGCAGACACAAGTATCTCTTGCAGAAGGCCGACCTGTTCAAAGCCCACCATCACCCGAACTCCCGACGTGCCACGGTCTCGGGGGATAATCAGTACAAGGTCATCCTCGGCGTACTCCAAGGTAGGCATCAGCAGCCGAAGCACCCTCTCCGGTGCTCGGTCACGTTCCCGTCGTCATCGTAATGCCGAGGGTCTGCCGCTTCCTTGTGGTTCATGCACCGCACCCTGGCAAGTACGAGCTTGGTTCTGTAGGTACCCTCGACCAGCTTGGGCTCGAACAGATGGCCCGAATGCCAGCCCACTGTCTTGGCTTCGGGCTGGACTACGGCCGTACCGCAGATCCCGCAGACACCGGGTCGGATGTTAATCGGCATCTTCGTCTTCCAGAAGGGGCTGCTCGGTAACGAGGTCAGCGGTTGTAATCTTGGAAAGGTCCATGAGGATAACTCCTTCTGGACCCTCCTACACCGGGCTAGGGCTTACCTTTCCAGAGGAGCCGATTGATCGGGTCATCAATGTACTTCCTCCAGATGATTCGGAGGTGTGCCGGGATAGCCAGAATCCGCACCTGCCAAAAGGGGAGCTTGGGTCTATTCAGCATTGCCCTGGCCAGCATGATCTTTCCCTCCGGCCTCTGGATCCAGTAGGCGAGGAGTTCGTCTTTCTGCTCGGGGGTCATCGTTGAATCTCCAGCCGTTGCAGACCCCTCGTGTTGACGATGCCCCCGCACGTCCAGCAATGCCGGTCATCCTTATCGAACTCCAGTACCGCAATGTGAGGCTGGCCCTGGGCAAAGACCTCTCCGTATACCCCACGTTGCACGGTCATGAGTACGTACCCTCCCGTGAGCCAGGGGATAGCTAGCTCGTCCCCTTCCTTGAGGTCATCGAGGTTCTTGAAGGTCGTCTCGGTATCCACGGACCCGTCAGGCTGACGCTTGTAGACGGGGGAGCCGTGGTACTCTTTGATGGTCCACCCGAGTGTGAGATCCGCCATTGCTTGCTCCTGTAGCTCTTCCAGCTCGTGTCCGTGTAGGGCCTGTGGGAGTCGTTACACCGACGCCTCCGCAAGAGGCACCAGTCGCAGATCCGTAGGAACCCACGGAGCCCCTGAGCACGGTACTTGAACGACTCGAAGACGCAGCTATCCAGATAGTTCTGTTTTTGACGCACTTGTAACTCCTTTCGGGGTAATTACAAGGCGTCCTCCCGCTTAGGCATCATCTCGGAGTCTATCCCAGACCGTGGGCTTGTCAACAGGCTCGGCAAGCTTGACCTGGATCTGGGTGTTCGTGAAGATGCCAATGCGGAAGTGCCAGCGAACCAAGCGAACCAAGTCGTCACCAGGACTTCTTCAGGTGTGAAGGGCATTGGGATCCCTCAATACTCATAGTCGGAGGCAGGCCCAGGGGGAAGGAACTGATAGAAGGCCAAGACCTCACGGTTTCGGTCACTGTGAGTGATCTTGGCCATCTTGTCAAACCTCCTCTGCCAGTCCCGTGCATCCCCGGTCAGACCGAAGTGCTCTTCACTCAGAGAGATCACCCTCTCGGGGGGTACGCCAGGCACAGGGGAATGGTTGAACACGGAGAAGGACAACTCTCCGTAGGGACCACTACGCAGGATGCAGGGGAGCACGTGCTTGCCAATGAGGCCCAGCACGAACTCCTGGTCATTCTTCGAGAGACGCTTGCGATCCTTGGGGAAAGCGTGAGTGCGGCCGAAGTTGTCCTTGGACCGGGTCCAAATACGCTTGTCCATCTCCCGTAGAGCCTCATGGTCCTCGGACGAGAGGGGTGTCGGGGTACCATAGGTCAGGTCTTTCACCCCCCGGCTCCTGGCAGCATGCACTGGTTGAAGTCCACGCCCCACTTCTCTTCCTCGGGAACGGTGAACACCCAACGACAGGTCGTTCTGTTCCACGGACAGAGCACGACAGATTGGCCCAAGTAGTGCTGGGGGTGGTTGTAACAGGCAGAGCACACAACACCCTCTTTCACACCCCAGCATCGCTGCTCCCGAAATGTGAAGTCCTCGAAGTTCGGAGCCGTGCTCCCATCATAAGAGATGGGACGGGGCTGAACACTAGGGTCAAGATACGGGCGAGCACGGTGCTCGAACCTTGGCATCCAGGGCGCGGGGGCCATCGCAAGCAGAGCAAGGATCAATGCAGCCGCCTTCATCACCGCCTCCGGTCAATCGAGTATCTCGTGTAAACGTCTTCGATGGGCTCGCCCATCAGGTGCAGGTTCATCACCATGGCCGCTACCTCGAAAGGCTGATCCTCGGCACGAACCTTCCGGTTGAAGTACCATTGATACTGAATCCTCTGCTCATCGGGGAGTACAGCGAACTGCTCGCTCAGCCACTTGCCAAGGCACCAAAGGTCTTTGGTCCTCTGGTCACAGGACCAGGTGGGCATCTGACCCTCCCGGAGGCTCTCCTCGAACCGCATACGGTCGGGCTCCAGCTCGGTCTTGACCCTGGCGGCATCGTAGGCCCACTCCACTGCCCCGGTACGATGGTTTCCTTCGTGCCCCCTGGGCTGACTACAGGTGAATGTCCCCGTGCCCCGGGCGACCGTTGAGGGGCACCAGGACTTGTCAGGACAATCCAGGCCGCCCTCGATGGTGTCGAGGCCATGGCAGGTCTGGCAGGCGTCAGGATGGCAAACAGAGGTCACTGGGAGATATTACACCGAATCATCAGGCAAGGCATTCCTTGCACAGAACCTTGAACTTCGGGACGTTGACCGCAAACGATGGCTTCCCCGGTCTTCCTGTTGAAGTAGATGGTCATTTGACGGGGCACCCGATCTCCTTGGCCTGCTTGTAGAGCACGTCCTCGTTCTCACTCTCGCTAGCCACCCGGAGGTCTGCATTGAGTCGCCAGGGTCGATGGCCTATCAGCTTGCTGGGGTTCGCCCCGTCCTTGTCCACGTAGCAGTAGTCGATGCGACCGTCTGTCTTGACGATCTGGTACCCACAGAAGGCAAGACCTCCGAGAAGCATGAAGGCGACGGTGCCAAACCAGAGGTCGGGTTCACTCCACATACGGTAGAGTCGGTTGAACGCTCTCCCGATCCAGGTGAACAGGAACTCCAAGAACTTCATCGGATCGGACATCCTATGGTCTTGGTCCAGGCCAGGGCTTCGTCACGGGTCTTCATCTTATCCAGCACCACGTCGTTACCCCATTCCACGTATCCCTTGATTTGGTACACGTCGGAGTAGCTCTGGATTCTGCAATACTTCACGGACCCGTCCGCTCGGAACACATTGAACAAGATGAGTCCCATCCCGACCACCAAAGCAGTTACTCCAATGGTAAGTAGGAATTCCACGTTGAACAACCTGGTCCAGACCGCTCCGATGGTGGCCACGATCTTGTCGTAGGCGTGGCCAATCCAGGTGAACAGGAACTCCAGAAAGCCCATGGTCTTCTTCGATACCTTCCTTGCGATCCGTTCAGCTTTGCCAGGGCCTCGCCGGAGCATGGCCCAGTCATCCTCGATGTCGTCATCAGACACGCGGGGCTCCCCCTATCGCTTCCTGTACAGCCCTGGTCGCTTCCCCGTAGAGGCCGAGGATCCGGTTCACGGCCTCGACCTTGGCTTCATCGGGACGGACGGACTCCAGGTCCATTCGCATCCCACCCCGCTCCACGAAGCACACCCTCCAACCGATCTTGGCCGGATGATTCTCGACATGGATCTTCCCTACCAGGGGAAGATTCGAGACGTACCGGGTGAGCCTCGTCCTAGACCCTACGACCGATTCTTCTTTCCAGACGAGCTTGAAGGCCACCGGGATACATTACACCGGGTCATCCTCGTCTAGCCTCTCCCAGACCGTCGGTGCGGGGTCTGGATTCTCAGGGGGCGGGCCAGCCTGCATAATCCTCCCGTGAGTGGTCAACGCGCCAACCAGGATGTTTACCTGGTTTTCGAGCGGGCTCATCCCGTCTCGGCCCTTCTTGGCCCAGTTCTTCACCCGAGAGGGGCTGGTGCCTCGAACCCAGGCCCAGGTAGCCCTAGTCGAGCCCGAGACCTCCAGGATGTGTACCTGCCGACTCTTGGCCATGGACCAGAATGGGATCTCACCCGACCCATGCAAACCAGAAGTTCTCAGAGTCGCCTCTTGCCCAATCAACATCATCTGACATGCGGTCAACCACGCGAGCCTCGACGTAGACCCAGCTACCTCCTTCGTCTTGCAACTGAAAGTACTTGGAGCCCTCAGAGGTGGCGAGGATGAGCACACCTGCGGGCGGGGTCCCAACGTCAATCGACCCTATGAACGGGTAGGACCCGTTCTGGCTTCGGCCCCTTAGGTTGATGTTCATCACGCACTCCCGAAGTGGAAAGAAATCCAGCTCCCGTCATCCTCAGCGGACCAGATGAAGCCCAGCGCATCCAGTCGCTTCTGGTCTTCCTCAGACACCTCGTCCTTCGTGATCCCGACGACATGGAGCACGTCGTGCTCACAGTGAGTGGGCCACTCCAGGTCTTGGTACTTCGCAAAAATGGTCAGGGCTTCAATCAGCTTTTTCATCGTTCTGCTCCACGATTACAAGGGTGATCTCAATGGCTTTCCACTGAGTGTTCTCATCGAGGCCCATGAAGTCCCGGTATGCCACCCGATGCTCCTCGGGGATAAGTTCGGGGTTGGCCTGGTAGAAGCTCGTCAACCCATGCTGCACCTTGGAGATGTACTCGTCATCGTCGCTGAAGTCCAAGACCTGCCTACGCCGCCAGCGAATGAGTGCTTGCATGGCCTCGGAGACGACCACCTCATCCTCATCCTCATCCTCGTCACCCTCGTCATCCTCGTCACCCTCGTCATCTTCCCACTTGCCCTTGATCTCGGCAAGATTCAGAAGGAACTCCCGGTGTGCTGGCCAGTTACCCTCCTGGCCACTGTTGGTCGTGGGGTGCCACTGACCGTGAAGAGACGAGTAGGCCCACTGGACGAAGACCATCTCGGCCAGGTCATCCACGAAAGCGTCTAGCTCGGCATCCGAAGTGGCCAGCTCGACACCTAGGTCATACGCTTGCCGAAAGTAGAACCCTGAGACACCCTCAGACCCCCTCAGACTTCCTCGGAAAAGGTTGTCAGGGAGATCCTCTCGCAGCATTATCCTGTTTAGCTGGGCCTTGACCTTAACGACATTCTGCCTCTTGAACTCCCTGTCCTCTGCCAAAGTCTGGCGAGCCCATTCCTTCATGGTCTTTGCCGTATAGACTTTGTTGCCCCAGCTCTCCACTGGAGTAGCAAGGAGAATTTGCCACACATCCTCACGGATCATCGCCGGGGTGATAGCTCGCTCTGGCTTCCGATGCTCCTCGGGATTGAGACCAGGCACACTGAGAGTGTACGAACTATCACCATGTGAAACCATCCCAGGCTTGGGTGCCACGAGCATCTCGGCCTTATTGGCGTTGTTTCCTGTTCCGCAGATGATCATCGCAGCATACCCAGCCGCTCGGATGACCTCCATCGCTTTCTCTAGAGCCTTCGTATCCTGGCTATCCTCGAAGCTACCATCTCGAACTCGAATGAACCCGTAGGTCACATCATCGATTACGAAGCCAGGTTCCCCTTCCTTGAGGGCTTTCTCAATACGAGACAGTGTCGGGATACCCTGCTCAGGCTCAGGCAAACTCTCCCCCGGGACCCAGCTCAGGCTGGAAGGGTGGCTATAGACCCTGCCCTCCCAGAGGGCTTCGAGCCACTGCTCACGGGTCATCCCCTTCCGGACCTGGACGTCGTGGCACTGATTATCCCCAACACCCTTCTCGATAACATCGGCATTGAAGCTCTTGAAAAAGACTCGCTCTACCAGGCCCTCCTGGATCTTCTCGATTGACCCGTAATCGTTGTAACAGGCACGGATAGCTGCTGTCCGAGGCTGCCAACGACCTGTCACGTAACAACAATGCTCGTTGCTCCGGTTGAGATCACTCTCCGTCAGAGCCAGGAACCGAACGGGGTCACCAGCTTCGATGGGGAGATTGGAGACGATGCAGGTGGCGTTGAATGAACCCATGGAGGGTCATTACACCGACGAGGTGGTTCAACGGCCCCTCTGTTCGTCGTCTCGGCGTCTCGGCTAACCGAGCAATCTTTTGAGGGTTCAACCTCGACCAGGAGCTTCTTGATGCGCTGGCACAGCTCGTCTCGGCTTACCGAGCAATCTGTTGAGGGTTCAACCGGCAACCCCTCCCTTGGATGAAGCGTCGAGCCTCCTGTCTCGGCTTACCGAGCAATCTGTTGAGGGTTCAACCATGAGCCCCACAGCCGAGGAGATCGCCGGAGCAAGGTCTCGGCTTACCGAGCAATCTGTTGAGGGTTCAACCCGCGTTGTCAAAGAGCAGGAGTTACGGAAGGCTATACACCGGTTTGCGAGAGGTGGGCCTTGGCATCAGTCTGAGTGGCCCCTTGGGGAGCACTCGTGGGCTTGGAGCCCTTGATTTTCCCTGTTCTGGCCTTGCGAGCGGGTCCAGGGGTTTGAGCGTCACCGGACCGCTCGCTCCTGGGCATGACCTTCCCAGTGAGAGCGACACGTACCAGGTTGGTCGTCGCTACGTCAAGGTCTGCGTTGAGGGTGGCTTGGCACGAGAGGCACACGAACTTCTCCCCGTCCCTGTTGTCGGGGTCACAGTGACCACACTTGGGACAGGTGATGCTCGTCCTCTGTGGACATACCTCGAAGACGTAGATGCCCCGATGCTTACCTAGCTCCGAGAACGCCTTGTGCAGTCCGTCTATGAACCACCGGTTCTCACGCTTGTGGACGAAGAAATTGGCCCACCCAGGGTCACGCTTGCCCGACCCATGGAAGAGCGGCACGGGCAAATCCTCGATGACCGGGATGATGACGTCGCACTGGGTACGCTTCTTGGTCCTCTCCATCACGTAGTTGACCGCCTGACGACACAGCTCCGTCTTCCACACGGAGAGCTTCTGAAACTCCAACGAAGCCCGCCTCAACTCCCACTCGGCTGCTTGCCTGGCCAGACGTGTCTCCACCGAGATGGCCGGACGGAACTTCTGTCCCCAAGCCTTGTCTTTCCGCTTGTGCAAAGTCGGCTTGTTCTGGCCCCTCTTTGTCGCCATGAAAAACACCGTATCGGGGTCACCACCGTGGTCGAGGATGTGATCCGAGATGTAGGTGGTGTTCGAGGTCATCCTCTCCCACGGGACTTCCTCGGGGCCTATCCCGTAGGTAGAGCACACCAGGGCCTTTGCCTGCTGTTCAGTGGCGTCGTTGTACCTCGTGATCTCGGCTTGCTGCTCGGCTGTGAGCTTCCTGAGGGCATTCCGTCGAAAGCCTTCCTCCATCCGGTCCGTCTTGGCCCGGTATGCCCGCACCTTTCCGAGCAGGTCATCCGGCAAGGTGAACGTTTCAAGTGTCTCGGCCTGGAGGCCCTTCGTGACCCTGGAGACGGCCGCTGCTACCGGGTTGGTCTGGCCGAGGTCAATCGAAACCATCCCTACGGTCCCGGAGGATGTCAGACGCTCCAGCACCTCCTTGGTCCGGAAGCCCTTGATGGGCCTGTCCTTGGAGCACACATCCACGACCCCGAGCTTGTAGCAGAAGGTCACCACTCCATGGCGGGGGTCATTGACTGGATCCCCCGTGTCTCGGCTTACCGAGCAATCTTTGGGGTTCAAAACGGGATCCCCCGTGAACAGGTCAAGGAGGCCATTGAGGGTGATGCCTTCCTTGGACACCAGCCTACGCCAGCGAGCGTTACGAAGGAGTCCTCTCACGTCCATGACCACCCAGTCGGAGTCGATACGGACGACCACGAGGAGGGCCTCATTGGCCTTGTCTGCCCGACCCTTGGCAGTCAACGGGGGCCTCTTGAGCTTCGTGCCCCGCTCTGTCTCGTAGTACCTCCGCATCCTCCGGTCCTTCCGACCCGTCAGACCTTCACGATGCGGCTCAGGGACGTAGCCAGGCTGTCCCTTTGGGATCGATAGGCGATCACGTGGGACCAGGGGAAGAATCACAGCGTTGGGGTCACGAGAGTACCCCTGGAACTCCTCGGGCAGCTCGATGATCCCTGGGACGTATGCCTTGGGGCTCACCTGCTGGTAAGCGTAGATGTTGGGGTTGATGCCCGGGGGCTGTAGCAACTGCCCAGGCCGGACCACTCGACCATCTTCCAGGGTGACATCTTGACCTGTGTCGTTCGTTGCCGTCACCAGTGGGGGGCAAACGGGCTCGGCACGACCTTCGGCTAGGGCCTTGGCTCGGAAGCGTTCGTTCTTCTCGGCCCTTTTCTTGTTCAGATTCTCGGTCTTGACGAGCACACCATCGTAGCGACCCAGGGTATGCCCGAAGATCAGATTGAACCCTTGAACGCTGCTGTAGCCGAAGGTGTTCACTCCCGTCTTGGCGAACCAAGCCTTGTGAGAGGCCGAGGATTTCCCAGGGTCGCAGGCTTTACGCTCTTCAAGGGTGAGCCCGTAGATGTACTTCTGGATCTCGACCGAAGCCTTGACGATGGGCCACTCGGAGAACTCTCGACTACGGGCCACGATCCGGCACTTGGCAGGGGGCTTGAAGTTCGGGGGTTCGGCCTGGTCCTTGCCATCGAGGTGGGCCATCGCAGCCTCCACCCCTTGGTCCTTGAGGATCTTCCCCGCCTTCTTGAGATAGTCGGACCGAAACTTCTTGCCGGGATGATGTGCCTTGAGTGCTGCTGCAAGTGGCGTCTCGACTAGCCGAGCAATCTGTGGCGAAGGGGTCATGGTCTAGCCTCTCTACACCGATCACAAAAAGGCTTCGGGCCTCCCCCTGATTGTCCAGGTGAGGCCCTACATGCCCGGAAGGCTGTTTCATGCGGCCACCTTACCGGCTCGCAGGTTCTCCCTGCGTACCATGGCCTTCCTGTAGTCTTTTACCCCAGTACCCCCAACACCAGGGTTACGAAGCACACCGCCACGATCAGTCCGATGGGGGTCACACGCCTCCCCTGTCGATGTACTCTTGGATGGGACCTACCACGGCATCCTTGCCTTCCTTGAGGCCGCAGTTCATGACCTCCCGAAGAAGCTTGATGGCCGCGATCTTGTTTCCAGCCCGCACAGCCTCCAATGCCGAGGGGAGAGCCCTGACCAGATCCTTACGGGCGTTCGGCCCCGTGCCCGTCATGTACTTCATGCACTCCTCCACCAGGGCCTCGTGGGGCGTCTTGCCCTGCTTGGCAGCATGGGTGCAGGTGACGTTGAGGGTCAGGGCGTTGGGGTCCTTGAAGGTAGCCTCCAGGAACTCGACCAGCCCTTGCATGTTGCCCGTGAACTCGACCGTGATTTTGGTGCTCATGATGGTACTACGTCCGGGCATGGCCGAGATCAACCCGGCGTTCACTCGGAGGTGGTCGTACACGGTGGTCATGGCTAGTTCAGGAGGGCGTTCGCTGGCCGATTGTGCTTCTTGGCCGTTACACGGTCATCACAGTCACAACGTTCCAGGTGGTACTTTGCTCCGGTAGAGCCCAGAGCGTTGTCCAGGTCTTCCATGGCTCTGAGCCAATCCTCTGGCGACATTGAAGCTGGGCGATAGAGGTGCTCCTCGTGCCCGGCCATGACGGCTGAGGCCAGCAGACACCCGCGAACCCCTCGATGATTCCTCGGGTTAGCTCATCATCGGGGCCAGGTTTCGTGATCTTCAGAAACGCCATGCTATACCGGCTCCACGCTGCTGAGGTTACTCAGGATGAAAGGCTTCACGCCGTCGAACAACGCACAGCAGTAGTCCTGCCAGATGCCCATCCGGGCCACTTCCTCGTCCGTGGCCGTCCCCCAGTTGATTCTGGCTTCAACACGCAGGGCTGCCTGGACGTACAAGGACAAGAGGTCCTTGTTCTCGACCGTGTGGTACGAGAGCACAGCGTCGAAGGAGAGCAGATCCAAGAGCACCTTCTTGGCCAGCACACGGAGGTCTGCCTTGAAGTTCCGGGTGTCGAAGCTCGGGATGATAGGCCCGTGGCTGGTCGTGTACTTGGGTTCCATAACTCAATCCCGACCCGTGGCCACCAGGAAGGCCATGAACTCTCCGTCCCATGCCTGAACCGGGAGTTCCAGGGGCCAGCCAGCGTCACCAGACGATCCGGGACACTCCCGCATCCCCAGCCAGTCTGCCCCGAACTCACGAGCCAGCTCAGGCTCGATGTGGGTTACCGCGAACTCGAATAGGTTGATCATGGTCAGGGTACGTTCCGAGGGTACTGAGGATCAACCCTCACCGGCCCATTCGCCAGGGCTGTAGGGCTGCCTGACGGGCTTTCCGGTCGCCCTCGGACCCAAGGTCCCGGAGCAACCGAAGAAGGTCCTGACGGGCCTCCAGGGGCATTCCCTCCAGGTTTGCCTCGAAAGCTCGGTACTGACGCCCTGTCTGACGGATCGTGGCCAGGATAGTCCGGGTTAGCTCGTCCATTGCGTAGGTACGACCGAGGCCGACCCAGGATCAACCTCTAGTCCTCCAGGAGACGCTCATGCCAGGTCTTCACCTTGGGTCAGAAAAGTGATCAGTGCAGCCATTGCTCAATACTCCAATCGTCGGGCTACCTCACGAATGTAGTCTTCCACCCGGTTGAACGCTTCCTCGATGGTATCACACAGGTGCTCTACCACAAGCTGCCCGAGGCCAGCATGGCTCACGACCCACTTACCATCCCGAGGCCAGACAATGAACCCGTTGTGTACAACCCCGATGGTGCCCTCTTGAGTACGGCTAGTCCCTCCACGGAAGCCACCATCGTCATTGGCTTTCACGTAGAAGCCTCTGGTGCTTAGGGATTCAATTGCTTCCTCAGAGGTCATTTATCCCCTACGTTTACGATGTGGCTCAGGCCGGGACTTTCCACGGGACTTGACCCAATCAGGCATCGGCGTGGGCTCTGGCTCGTCCCGGATGTACCCCATGAAGTACCTCACCCGTTCTTCAGCATAGGTCGGCAAGGACTTCCAGCCAAGCTCAACCTCAACCGTGAAGGGCTCGCTCACGAAAACCACCAGGGTCGTCCAGGGAGGGGTCTCCCGGGCAACCTGCACTACCCGAGACAAGAAAGCCATCAGTGGCTCCTCGAAAGGCGGGAGCACAGCGGACGGCCTGGTCAGACCCCCTCGCCGCCCATCCCTGTCCCGAAGCTTGTCCCGGAGGGGATGATTCTCGAAAGAGGCTCCGGACCCACCATCCAGGGGAAGCCAGTGGACCTCGGCAAGCTCCTCGATATGCCCCACATGGGTCATCGGTGCCCGATGCGTCGGGGTCACGGCTACCTGCTCGGCTTCAAGCTCTGCAAGCTCCTCGGGTGACATAGGGGGCACCACAGGCCCCGAGTAGTCCCGAGAGATAACATGTGGGAAATGGACCCTGAGAGCCTCTTGTTGCTCCGGGCTCAAGGACGGACAGAGGATCTTGCCCACGGCTTGGAGAAGGGTCGTCCCCGGCAGGTCAGCACGCTCCAAACCAATCATCTGCCCTATCCGGTAGAACAGCTCCGGGTTTGCCGCTGGGAGATGCTGAAGTTCGGCATCCATGTCTGCCAGCTCAGCCTGCTGTTCGGGTGAGACAGGAGGCCGCCGAGAGGCAGAGATGTTCGTGTAGGGATCAGGCTGTGGTAAGCCGCCAGGGTCAATGGGTGGGTCAGGCATGGGGGTACCTTACACCGACTCGTCAGTCTCAGCCTCAAATCCAATCCCCTTTTACACCACCCAGGGAGTGACGCTCTACCTCATGACCTTGCCCATCGGGTATCTGCTCTGTCAGGAGTTCTACCCAAAACGATTGCCCTGGGCACACATCCCGGGCTTCGTCCTAGCCGTGCTCTTGTGGCCCTTCGTCCTATTGCTCAGGCTCAGGGCCGGTCGTTAGAACGTGGCCTTGAACGTCTCTACAAGCTTGGCCTGACGCCAGAAGTCCTGGATGTCCACACCAGGTTCCCAGGTCGGGAATGTGCTCCATACCAGGGCACCCTTTTCTGCCTCCAGCGTGTCACCGGCATGGTGCAGCATGTCCCGTCGCAGCGGTAACACGCCCCATGAGCCCTCGTCGAGAATGTCAGGAGGCAGCACTGCCTTCACGGCATCAATCAAATCCGAGAGTACACCACCCGCACGGTGGTAAAACTCACTCTCGGCCTCCATGAACTGACGGGTCGTGCTGCTGTAGGGGTCCACCTCAAGTCTGCCAGAGATGGACAGCTCTACCTGCTGTCCCCCGCTCGCCAATTTGTACTCCACCTTGATCTCCAAAGTGTTCCGGCTCGCCTGACGCTCGTATTTGTACATGGTCCTACCTGTAGGGGTCATAAGTGAAGTACGCCCCTAGACCTAAAGGATCAACCTCCAAGCCTCTCCCACCAGGGTAGCCCCTCAAGGGGGAGCAAGTCGGCTTCAAGGTCAGCCGAATATCCTCTCACCACATCGGGGTCAAGCAGCGAATCATACGACACCTCATGCTTCGGCCAGCCCTCCCGCATCCCCTCGAAGGGCAGGTTCGACCACACCAGCCCAAGCAGCCAGGGATAGGCGTCCCAAGCTACCAAGATGTGACCCGGAGGAGCCTTCAGGAAGGCCCTCCGGGTCGAGGTCAACACGTTCAAAGGTCGCCCCGAGGGGTCCAGCATCAGGTCGCTGGACCGGTGGACCATCATCTCCGTAGGCCCTGCTACGTAGAGCAAACCTGAGTCCTGGGGACGGATGGTCAAGGGATTGTCCTTGGCCGGTACAGACCTGTTCACCCAAGTCTCAGCGGCCCAGTCCCACGACCGGACTTGTTCCCGCTCGTGGTAGCTGTACTTCGGCCAGCCATGAGCCGCCGGAACATGGTCGTTCCAGACGTAGAGTGGCCCTAGAGCAGGGGAGCGAGGCATGACCGTCGGTCAGAGACGATCCCACAACGTGAGCCGAGGCTTCACTGGCTCAGGTTCCGGAGCCCATTCAGGTGCTACCCAAGGTATATCAAGACACCATACCTTGAAGGTGGAACCACCAGAGGATAGTTCAAGATGCCAACCCTCTGACCATGGCGTCCTGACAACCAACTCGGCGCTTATGTCCTCCCATTCAATTAGCAAGCCAACTGGCTGAGGTACCCAGCTTGAAATCAGGTGCTCCCCTACTTTTTTGTGTTGCTCTTGAAAATTCACAGGGGTTGTCATCTCGAACCGATATTCCCAGCGGCTCTCCAGCCGCCGAAATTGAGGCGGCAGATCCCCCTCTACGAGATGATCTGCCGCGAGCATGAAAACCAAACGACCCGGGTGACCTGTGAAACACACGCTTTCAATCTCAACACGGTCATCTTGGGGGCCGTGGAGCCCTAGAGAGATTTCCATCAGCCGTTCACGCCTGGAGCATCAGCACAGCGAAGAACGTCCCATCACCCGTCACGTAGAACTCGTGACAGATGACGTTCGAGTGCTTCTCCGCAGCCGTGGTGAGAGCCGCAGCAACCGCCTGAGTGGTCAACTCCACCTTGCCCAAGTTCTCCTGGACCAACGTGACGACAGGGTGACCCACAGCCTCGGCATAGCCGATGGAGAGCACGGTCTTGTTCTGGCCTTCGAGGAACTCAACCCCGACGCTCTTGGGAGCAAGGGTGCTCCCTCGGAGGTCTTGGCTGAACGTATCGAGTGCCCCCTGAGTGAGCGGACCCTCGGTAATGAAGACGCGGAAGCTGGAATGGATTTGATCGGACATAGAGGGCCTTATAGTACCGAGGCATCCTTCGGCCTCCTTACATGTATCGACTTGGCTGAGACGTAGTGCTCCATGACCTATGCCTTCCTGATCTTGTCCCAAGCCGTCTCGTCCGGAAGCTCACCATTGACCAGACGCTCCAGCATGGTGAGCTTCCGCCGCTCCTCAGCTCGAAGTTTCTCACTCAGCGTAACCCACTGCTCAGACCCGAGGTTGGTAACCAGGAAGGATCGCAGCAAGGCAAGGTCTGCCGTGATCTCGTTGAGCCCACGTTGTAGCTCCAAGACCAGAATCGTGGTGATCTCATCCTTGGTCATGTTATCCCAACATCCTGATAACCCTAAGCGTTGCCGGATGTTGCGTCGTCCTAAAAAGCTCCGTGACCCGGTTCCTGCTACAAGGATACTGCCCAGGGACCTCTACAGAGATCCAACGGTCAACAACCCGAAGGTTGTCCGCAGCTTCCAGGCTGATCAAGGCCAGCTTGGATGGCCCTGCCGCTCGGTCAATCCGTCCCACATGGATGGACTTGAGCATCTCGGCTACTTCGGAGGCAGCCGAGCCTTCAGCCTTCCGGATACTCTGAGAGAGGCTGACCATCACGGAACCCTTCAAGGCGGCTTTCTCGTCAGGGGTTAGCACTGGTCTGCCTCCAACTCGGCCAGGATGCCCTTGGTTGCCTCATAAGGCTCCGGGGCATCCCTGATGGGCCTGCCCACAACAATCATGCTGGCACCGTCCTGGACGGCCTGGCGAGGGGTTCCTACCCGCTTCTGGTCACCAGCCTCGGACCCAGCGGGCCTGACCCCCGGGACGAGCAGGAACGCTTCCCCCATCATGACGCCATTCACGATGACCCTGTGACCCTGAGCATCCTTGCCAGTATCGATCACGGTCATCAAGGCGTCGATGTCGGCTATCTTGTCCTTGATCTGCTTCTGTCGAGCCTTCATAAGGAATCACCTACACCACCGGGGGTACTGTGAATCAATCTACGGCCACAAGACCGCAAACGGTCTCGGCTATCCCACGAAGGTTGAAGTACCCGTCAACCTGAACGGGTCTATGAGCCTGGCTCGACTCGGCCAAGCAACGGTAGGCAATCCAGTGCTGGTCAAAACCCCGAGCCATCCAGGGCTCTGACGTGACCTTGGGGCTGGGTGCCGAAGGGACCAGGAGAAACAGATGGTCCAGGGGAGCGGCCTTGAGCAACTGCACGGCCTGCCAGTTGGTCGTGCTGACCGCTGCGGTGGGCCAATGTCGATCAAAGAGAACCACATCTCTCCGGTCCTTCAAGGCAGCCTCAAGATTCAGATCGATGACCTTGCGTATCTCATCGGCTGCCCTCATCGGATCCGTAGCCCATAGAGGATAGACCTCCCGGGCTCGATAGGGCGCACAGACGTGTACCAGAAGTCCTCGCCTGGCCAGACTGTCCGCCACCACCGCCAGACACGGCGTCTTCCCCGAACCATCCGGTCCGTCAAAGGCCACGACCTTCACAGGGCCTCGATTCTACAGACAAACTCCCGCCAACGCTCCAGTACCAGCTCTGGTGACTTCCCTTGACGCCACACATCCTTGTCCAGCTCCCGATCTTGATAACGAAACCGGCTACAGTCAGGGGACAACTCCCCAAACACCACCTCGCCCGATGCGTCGATGAACAGGCAAATGTCCACCAGCTCGATCCCCACCCTGCCCAGGGCCACGCTCAGGGCCGTCCAGCTACGCAAGGCCGTTACCCTGGCCCGACGTACATCTATGTACTCGTCCGCCAGATCCTCATGAAGAACCTCATCAGCCAGACGCTCCCCTGTCTCGGGATGCCGCTGCGGGTTCCGCCAGTCAAACCTCACGTGAGGACTACGGTACCGCTCACCCACGGCAATTGACAGCCCAGCTCGGGTCGGCCAGTCAGCGAGCCCATGATACCGGTGCTTCGGTGTCCCTAGATGGCGGCCCTTCACCACCACCTCAATGGGAGGGGGTACCACCTCCCTGGCAATCACACAGTCACCAGAGAAGGACTCGTAAGCGTGAACAATGCCCGCTTGACTCAGAATACCCACTAGAATCTGGCTTGACCTGACCCTGACCTCTGCGGTGCCAGCTATGATCCCGGAACGGTTGGCCCGGTAGCTGTAGACGGTCGGCAAAAAGCGGATCTCAACCCGGCCCTGACCTATGCGACGGACTTCCTTGGACTCACCACGAACCAAAATTGAACTATGCACAATACGCCTTCCTGGAGCGTAATGTGCCTTTAGGAGCTGGGTAGCACTGGGCTACCGTTTCCACCCAGGGTGGCCTCAACCTCCGGCACGAACTTGGAACCTATACACCGGGGAGTTCAGAAATATTGTCAGCTTCTTTGAAGTCCAGAATGATGGAGCTTCCGGAGGGAACTTCGTATTCCGCCTCGATCAAGACCCTGTGCCGACGACCGTAATGGTCATGAGGCGGCAGATCAGGTAACCCAGCAGCCCTCCTCAGCCTCTCCCAGACGGTCGGAGCCGGTAACATCGGCTCACCACGAAGCAGGCGGTTCCGATTAACCAGAGAGATAGCCCGGTTCTTTAGAACAGGCTGATCCAGCCCGATCAGAATACCCCTGGTCTCAAGCAGCCGGTAAGGCTGCTTCCCCGTGCTGTACTGACGGTAATGTAACAGCAGAGCCTTGTCACGCTCAAGCTCGGCCGTCTCGTCAAGGCGGTAAAGAAGCCAGACTTTCACTCGTCAGGGTCCAGTCTCTCCCAGATGGTCTTGGGCCGGTTCGCCACAGGGGTACGGCCCAGCCCTGTCGTAGTAGGCCACCCCTGTATCTTCGCTTGGTCATCGTAGGCGCAATCCGAACAGACCATCCCGTTATGGAGCTGCTGGCAAGTCCAACCACATCGAGGACAGGTCATCATGGATCGATCTACACCGCGTACTCAACCAAGATCCAGACGTTCGATTCAGCCACCCGGCTGTAATAGCCTGAGTCTGGTCCCGATCATCCGCCAGTCGTGGATGTGGTCCTCAAGGAAACAGCCCTGGTTGTGGACGGGCGTTATGGGCAGCTCCGGTGGCCGATCCTTCGACTCCGGCAAATCCCCTAGAGAATAGAGCGTCCAGACCCGGAAGGGCCGCTCCGTCCTGGATAGCTCTACCTTCCGGTCCCCCGGTACCCAGTGGACCTCCTGACCGACTACCTTCTTCATGGCTGTACCCTCAGTCCAGAAACCCGTAGGCGTCCGTCCCCTTGAACTTCTCCCAGGCCGGTTCCGTGAACTCAGCCACGATGATACCTGACTCCGACGAGGCGGAAAGCCGACTCTCCAGGATGACCCCGCCAGAGGCCGTCACGGCGTCAGCATAGGCGTCGAGATCACCCTCATGCTCGCATTCGTAGAACCGGAGCTTCTTCTTCATGGCCACGGGAGTACGTTCAGAGGCCCTCAGGGATCAACCCCGAGGTGGCTTCATTTCCTGTGCGGCCGGACAATGATGGGAGCATCCTCCGGCCCTCGCCAGGCAGGCTCCACATGCTGGTACCTACGTAAAGAATTCCTCGGTCCATGAGGCTGATGCTTGAAGTATCCTCGCACCAAAGTCTGGACCTGAGGGCCATTCCTGGTGACCCGACCGTCCCGAAGATAATCCCGTACCGCACCCCGAACGTCCAGGTGAATAGGTCGCCCTAGCTTGAAAGCCCATGCCTTCGGCTCCCCACTTCGGGATGTCTTGCTTCGATCTTGCCCCCGTTCAGCTACCTTGCTCGCTAACTCCGACCGGGTTAGCTCACAGATGACCCCAATCAAAAGCCGTCCCAGCAAACGGGATACCCTTGAATTGTGCTCGATACCACCGAAAGCGTCGAAGTCCCCCAGGGTGTCCTGTACCTGATAGTCCGCAAAACCCCCTAAAGAACCCTCGAACCAGACGGTTACTGCCTTCGTACCTACTTGCAGAATACGTATCTCACTAGACTCTTTCGGCTGAAGTACCAGTAGATGAGCGTCCTCCGTCAGTAGACCTGATGGGACGGTGATCATGAAACACCGCCAAGGGAGCCTTAGCTCGTCCGCATACTCCTTCGGTACCGAGGTACACATGAGGGAAGCCGCAAGCTTGTGGGATGGCTCGATACACGAAAAAGCCGACTCAGCCCAAGCAAGGGCGAAACTAGGGCCTAATCGAGCAAGAATATCCAGGGTGTCCCCAGGAACGCTGCTGAAGGTCTTCACCAGTTGCGCAGCTTCGTTTAGAGCCTCATGACGAGATACCCCACGGGAGATCATCTCTCTGGCAAGCATCCCTTGAGCCAGAAGAATCTTCTTGAAAGGGGTCATCGGGACTTCTATTACACCGTCAGGAGACGGACTATCGCCTCCGTAGGGGTAGCGAACGTCTCGATGGCGATGCTCTTGTCAAAGGACATGCCTGACGAAGCGGCTGAGCTGGCGTTCAAGTTGACCTCGGCCCGACCAGCCAGAGACCACAGGCAGAAGGGAGCCGAGCGACCCCCCCAACCCCTACGGGATCTCGCAGTCCAGGACGCCCACGGACGTAGTCACATCGCAGCCAGGTACCGCTCCTCCAGAGCCTCTTGCGAAAGCCCACTGGAGGTGACGACTTCACACCGATCCTTGTAGTTTTCCCTGGAAGACCTTCTTGGGTTGAACCCCAGCACGAAGAACCATGATCTGGTCCCGGGACCTCGCCACCGGATAGGCCGTGATCCTCACCCACCCCCCATGCGGCTCCAGCTCCACAGGCTGGGCCATCCCATCCCCGTCCCTAGGAACAAGATTGTTCGGCAAGCTCACGAGCAGGGCCGAGGTGAACCCCTCCCCATTCTCGCAAATGGCCGAGTACAAAACCTGGCCCCGAGGAAGAACACTGCCATCCAGAATCGTGAAAGGTGCGCTTTTTGTCATGCAGTGGATACGCCCCAAGGCCCACCAGGATCAACCCCTTGCCGAGAAAAACAGCAGGCTCCCAGCTCAGTCCAGCAAGTCCAGCAAGACCGTCCAGACCGTTCGGACTGCCCCGGTGGGCGGCTTACTCCAGCATGTAGCAGGGTCATGACGCCAAGAACCATACAGGTGGCCGCCACGGAGCAACACCCCGTGAATACCTAGATGACCCCGAACCATGTTGCATCGCACTGACCCGTCAGGCGACCAGTGACCACAGTGATCATCGTCAGACATCCAGAAGCTCTCTCCCATCGGTCTATCCCTTCCTCCACCCGTCAGGCAGCTGCTTGATAGCTACACCTCGGAAACGCTGCTTGGCTAGCCCCAGCTTCACCGGATGCTCAGGGTCGTTGTCCACCAACACCCCTATGCCCGTCTGACCCTCCCGGGGCCGAACCTCCGGATGGTTCCCTAGCTCTAGCTTCTGCAAGTCCCCCCACACCCAGAGCAGCCACCGGATGAACCTCGTCTTGTTCCTAAGCCCTGACGCCTTCACCAGAGCCTCCAGCAGCTCCCAGTCGTCCTCGTCCAGGTCCACCCGAAACGACCTCAGCTTCTTCCGGTCCAACTTCGGAAGGCTGAACTGAGAAAATCCCTCGGGCTTGGGTTGCCTGAATAACGACACGCTGGCCTCACTCTACACCGGTTGTTGGTCAACAACCCATCAGAGGCCCGTAAAGCTAGGTAGAAAGCGTCGGCTGAAAGGGTTGTTGGTCAACAACCCTACCCGGTTCCGGGGGTACTCTGGACAGTCGTTGGCCAACGACTGTTTGGTCAACAACCCAGAAGAATCAGCGGGTTACCACTCACCCGTCCCGTAGGGACATGTGAAGGGCTGTCTGGCTCAGAGACCACGGTTTCTGAGCCCGCGATCTGGGCTGTCGAATTTACCCAGCGATTTCGTTGGGTATCAGCCGCCTAAATCAAAAAGAGCGGCTTTTTATGGGGTCGAGTTGATCCGTGTGTGGCCTGGAGCGTACCTCACCTAGGGGTTGGCGGTCGTGTACCTAACTGTCGAGGTTGAGGTACCGGTGGTGAAGGTCGAGGTCGAGGTGGGTCCACTGGTCACCCAGGTGAATTTTGCGGCCATGTTGAGCGACAGGTTCGAGGTGACGACCCCCGAGTGTTGTCGATGCCCGCCAGAACGACAACAACCCCCGGTGACGGCGTGGCCAAATCATTGGCCAAAGCGCACTCCAGACGACCCCGTTGGGGTCATGCTGGACAGCACCGGGCTATCCTTTCCGCGCGGGTGGCCGTGTCCGCAGTATCTCCGGCGAGCCTGGCCTCCCAGTTACCTGGGGGGTGGCTTGGAGAAGGTAGCCTCTGCCACACATGGAGTCAAGTCCACACTCGGCGGCCCCTCTACATGTATCCCATGCTCGCCCAGCACCCTCAGGATGCCTTCGAGGTACAGGGACTCGGTAGTCCGCCGCAATCGTAAGGCCAGCGCCCTGGCCTCAAGGTGGATGTCCTCACTGATGTGCAGGTAGACGTTGCGCTTGGTCATGCGGATCTCCCTACACCAGTGAGCGAGCTTGCTCGCCTTCCAGAGGTTGGTCCAGACCTGGAGGGTGCAGACCAGTTGCTTGGAGCCGAAGCCCCAGACCACTGGGGGCAGGTAGGCTTGGAGTTCCGCCTTGAGGTATTGGACCTCGGGCTTCTCCGTGGACCAGTAGCCGATGTAGACCGGCTGGGTAGCGGGGGCCAGGAACCTGACGGTCTGGCCTGATAAGGACGCCGCTCGGGCTTCTCCGTGGGCAGTTGACGGTCTTGGTCATAGAGAGCGAGGAACCAGCTCGGGTCTGGCCTATGGGCATCCCAGTCCTCTTCGAGGTCCAGGGGCTCGGGAGGCTTGGCTGCATGATGGACGGCCCTCAGCTCGGCTAAGAGCCACCAGTCGTCACCGATCTCGGTCATGAGCCTGCTTGAGGCTACACCGGGTTGATCCTTGAAGGGGCTGAGACGTACTTCCTGTGTCGCTCAGGAGACCAAACCCGCAGTTTAGCAATCCTACCAGGTCCATGGACCGGGTAGGAACGTGTCGGGCACCGGAATGGTCCCCGGTGCCCTTGCTGGATCCCAATGTGGCCCTGCCTGGTGTAGAGCAGTCGGATGGCCGGGGTGCTAGTCGAGGTCCAAGAGTCCTGGTACGGGGAGGCCGAGGTCCGTGGGAAGGACACCTGGCTATGGGTGAAGCTCGGCCCCTCGGTCAAGAGCTTCTTCCAGAAGGTAGCGATGGGCTTGCTGCCGGAGCGGAAGCTGGTCATCCAGGGCTTCAGGGTGCCCGTCCCTGGGCTGATGGTCGTGGGGACGACTCGTAGGGCCTGGGTCTCGGACACAAGGCCCCTGACCGCTCCTATCCCCCGTGGCAAGCCCGAGTTGGCAGTCCGGATGAGCTACGACCCTCAGGGTGATCAGGGGTCGTGGAGGGTCCACCAGTCAGGGCTGAGCTACCCCGTCAAGCTGGTCAGGGTGAAGCGTAGGACGGCTTGGGAGAGGCTCTAGCCCTGTTCGGACAGTTCGAACAGGGCGGCCTGGACCACCCTCTCGGCTTCCTCTGACATGTCCGAACTGAACAGGACGCCTTGGTCGAACTCTGCGGCATGGGCCAAGACCACCTGGTCCAGCCCAGCCCTGTCGTCCAGCCGGACCCTGACAGAGCCGTCCCGGAACTCAAAGCCAAGCTCTTGGACTGACCGGTCGAAACTGATGAAGGGCATCATGTCAGCAGTACGTTTCAGGGCCTGAGGATCAACCCTTCTTTACACCGATCTTTATTTATCCCTCGGTTGATCCCCGATAGGTCCAGGGCGTACTACCTTTACCGGGTCGCTGGCCCCTCGGAAGAGGGGAACCTCAGAGGGTATCCAGGAAAGGCTCCCGGGATTCTCACCTGGCTGTCTTGTTCTTGTGAAGCCCTTGCGGGCCGGGGAAAGCCACCTGATGCTCGGCTTGACAGCTCGGAGAGACGAGCAAAATTGCTGCCTGGGCCTCACATGACAAGCAGTGCTCCTGGGGAGTAGCCCGGGACATGTAAGGCCCGGGTATCAGCTTTCAAGTAGCGAGGCATGGGCCTTGATTGGTCAGCCTGGGGATAACGCCCACCGTCTAAAGTAGTCCTTGCGTTGGGGCAAAAAGGACGGTGATGCCCTGGGATACAGGTTCGAGTCCTGTAAGGCCCGTACCTCGATACTTGAGGCAAAGGTAGGCACACATGATCCTGTCACTCTGCCCACATTGTGGTGAGCCAGCTCGGGTTGTCCTCGTAGAGAGGCCCTTGGTTCGCTGTGAGATCAATGACACCG
>Ga0315285_10000473_pt1 | contig 41549 bp, 32 predicted proteins | sample YL17G09_36_MG_FD_203698 | JGI IMG/M metagenome (GOLD analysis project Ga0315285, IMG submission 203698) | Sediment microbial communities from Yellowstone Lake, YNP, Wyoming, USA - YL17G09_36 | ecosystem: Environmental > Aquatic > Freshwater > Lake > Sediment | place: USA: Wyoming | collected...
AGCCGATGATTAGCCAGCCTCTCAATGATGATTCGATCTCTCTGATACTTCGTGCTCCCTGATCATCTTCAGCTCTCTCGTCATCCATTCCTTGCCATTCGGCGTGAGGATGATCTCGATGTCCTTGTGGAAGATCGGATGGTCCTTGTATCTGCCAAATATCTCAAACGCTTCTTCGGGCCGGATCTTCGTCAGGATGGAGAGTAGGTCGGGGAACATCTCCTTCAGCTTATCGATCCTATCCTCGGAAGGCGGACTGCCGTCCTTGATCCTGCTCGATGCGAGATACGCGTGCCTGACCAAGAGCGTTTCCTCTTCCTGATCGAGCTGCACCAACTCCCCCCCTCAGTATATATCGATTTTGTGGCGTATATACCTTGTCTGCAAAAGCGAGATGCAGCTTCGAACGAATTCGATAATCGTAATTAGCAGCATTTTCCAGTCTCATCGGCAAGTCTCCCTATATCGCCTTAATAATTAGAAAAATCCTTATTTTTGCTCGTTCTCTTTTACTAATGGGTGAGAGAATGGGAGATAAGGGGAAATCCCGCCCGGCTTGTGGTTCAAAAGATACGATGCGAGTTGAAGGTTATCATGGAACCACCCACAATGAACGACAATGCCAGAGTTGCAAGACACGATATAGAGACAATAGTTCTGACGATAATTCTGGCGGGGGCTATCAATACTGATTGATGCTTTGGTTTCAAACCTCCTTCTTGTGAAGGATCAGAATTTGATTGAAAATTATGTGCAGAACGATCTCTTGAATACATGACATAGAGTTCATGTGCAAAGCTTATCAGATTGGTCCGAACAGAAGAGCTTCGAGAAAGCATACAATCTTCTCAGACTCTCTGGATCCTTGCAGGGACATGCCCGTGAGAACCAGGCCTCCTTTTCCTTGGTGTAGGTAGCCCAGCACAATTGCGTGCCGCGATTTCGAAATGGGTCTCTGACTCATCCCAAATAGGGCCATACCGCCGGTTCCAATGAGCTCCTATTACCTATGGCAGTTCACGGTGATACATAGAAAAAATGATAAATAGTCAAAAAGTGCATTTGTCTTGGTCGTAGTAGGTGGAGCAGAGGAAAAGAGGAAGATCGGAATCGAGATAAGGCACTGATACGCCATCCGCGTTCCTTCTGCCGATAAGGGTGGAAGAATGGAAAGGAATCATCTGGGGGGTATGAAATCGATGACGGATAGCGATAGCTGTGGGCAATTGGATTCGATGAATGTACGAAAGACCAATGTGAGGAGAACGATCAGAATCTTTGCCATTTTCGCCGTCATAATCATGATCACCACGTGTTTCCAAATCTTCATATTCCCGGCGCAAGCAACTACATCCGAGGATGACTCCGCGATGGATACCGATGTCCAGCCCGCACCTTCTTTCAATCAGACAGTGATCCCGGGAGATATCCGACAGGCTGTAAGCTATGATGAATTCCCCGGCGGAAGTGTGGAATCCTTCTCGGCCATGCAGAAGCCCCTAATATCGAGTTCAGGCGATGCGATCGGCACCACCCATCTCTCCTCCGAAGGGAACATTCTCAGATACTACACCGCATACGGGACATACCTTATTGATCAATCTTATCCACAGTTTGTCTCCCTGATCGCCCCTGACGGTACGCTGCTGGTACGCGAATCCGTCTTTACGATCGTTTCATCGCAGGCAGCGATTTCCCTAACGGATGGAAAGATCTCAGAAAGCACCAATGAACGCCTTTTGGTTATCTATGATCTAATCGACATCGGGAGGGACTCTGCCCTCCTTGGTAAGATGCAACTGCAGATCGACTTCGGATACTGCAGCAGGCCGAAGTTCACTGCAACCGTGCTGGAAATCAATGAATCATTGACCGATTGGCAGGTCGTATGGCAAATAACCCCACCCGCAGGCTCGAGTTTCACTCTTTCGACAATGGGTGGTGAATCGTTCGCTCTTAACGACATCCTCGACTCAATGATCGAAACGCCGGACCTCGCAACCGTCATCAATCTCCCTTCGGAAACCTCGAAGGATGCCACTTCATTCATTGTCGATTGGAGCGACGCAAAACAAGGTCTGTTGAGCTCTTCGAAAACTATCCTCCGTGACGGAGAGTCTGCGGTCTCCTCAAGGGTCTATTTCGAGAAGGGGAGGAGTGTCATCGATCCTACGATGGTGTCATCCATCACCGGGACAAATCCCACGGAGATGTCGTCCCAGAGGAAGACCTTCTGGTATGACAGCTGGTACTGGGCTTTCTATAACAGGAGCGACGGAATCTATTACCGGAACAGCGCCGACGGGCAGATATGGAGCAGCGAGACCGCTCTGCCGAGCGGGACGATGCCGAGCGCAGACACCGGTTTCGATGTCTACCAGAGAAACGGCATCGTCGCAGTCGGCTGGCGGGACAACAGCAAATATCAATACTTCGAGAAAGGGACGATGCTTGGGAACAAGATATCGTGGTCTTCCAGAGTGACTGTGGCGAGCAATGTGCAGAAATATCCGTCATCGGTGGGCATCGGCACCGACATGAGCTATTGGATCACTTACCTGAAGGCAGTGAACGGCGGGAACAAGAACATCATAGTGGCGAGATCGTTCGATGGAAGCGCATTCAACGTCACCATGAACGTGACGGCCTACACAGGAGCCAGTGGAGATAATTCGTGGTGGGGTCTTCTCCTTCCGTTTTCGAACGGGAATCTCGCCCTGCTGGAACTGCAGGGCAGCTCCAACTCAGCCCGTGCGAGATATTATCTGAGCTCAGGAGGTGGATGGAACTTTTCGTACAACAATCCTTACGATTGCGCCATCGGTATATTGTCAGGTGATAAATCCACCGCTTTCTCAGCGGTCGCTTCATGGAATGGGACTATCAATATCGCATACAATCGGAGCGACAACTACCTTGGCTACGCCCGCATATATCTCAGTGGGGCATCGGAGACTTTCACATTCTCAACGCTCCCAACAATATCATATCCAAAATACCCGAGCATTTCACTGGACGGGAACGGATTCTATCACATTTACTACCAGGTCTGTGTGAGTTCGAATTACGTGATAAGACACGTGTATCGTAGCGAAGGCGAAGGAGCTTCGGGTTGGCACGGACCGGACCTATTCTATACCGCGCCTTCTGGCACCATGCTTAAAGGTCTGACGAGCTGGAGTTCTCCCATCACGATCAGCACGATTGAATGGACGGAGACAACCGCATCGACGAAGAAGGTCATGTTCGGCAGCATCCCTCTTCCCTACGGTACTCCGGGAGCCTCGGCCTCCCCCTGGGGAGGACTCGGGCTCTCGCCTTACGGTACCTACTTCCAGATGAGCGGCGGCGCTATTTCTCCTGGTTCCGGACTGCTCACCTTCACTCAGAACGAAATCTCGATACCCGGGAGGAACGGCGTGAATCTCGGGATCTCGATAATCTACCAGCAACCGAAGTATTCGAAGAACTATGACGGATCGCCCTGCGACCCCGCCCCAATCACGCCGTGGCAGATCAGTCTCGGCAGATATTGGTCACTCAACCTGCCCTGGAGGAGCGCCGACTTCGTATGTCTGCCCGGCGGGCAGCGATTCCTCATACAATGGGGCAACACCGGCGATGCAGACATGTTCGTGAACCACGCCGGCGGCGCGGATTTCGCACTCCGGAGATCATCCAATGGATCATCGGAACTTTTCATGTCTTCGGGCATCCGTTACGAATTTCGAAGTCCTCAGTATCAATACCGACTGGTATCCATCTCGAATCTCGAAGGATATAATCCCCTGGGCGGCGCTGCGCAGCCCCCATTAAACCGGTTGGACGTTTCTTACGTCCCCGGCAACGATGTTATGGACTGCCTGACCGACTCCTGCCTTGGCAGGAAGATTTTATTCTATTACGCTGATAACCAAATTTATGCAATAGTACGGCCAGACGGGGAGATCATAGAGTTCGATTCCACCCAATACAGCGGCAATTACTACCTGACCTCAGTCCGCGATCCGGACAATCGATACACAAATTTCACGTATAACGCCTCAGCAGATTACTGCCTCAATAGCATCATTTACCCCACGGGGGCAAGGGTCAACTATACATACGTCAAGGACAACACCAGCGGCACCGAAGTCAGGACCTGGCTGGTCACCAAGGAGGTCACTAGGGATTCGGCGGGTGCCCTAATTCGCCAATCTGCATTCGACTACAAGATCGTCAACGGAAAGGTCATCTTCGTAAAGAGGACCGACAGAAACGAAACTGGAGCGATTCAGGGATACACAGAATACATTTTCCAGGACGGCAGGGGCTTTTTGAAAGAGACGAAAAAGGATCCGTCAGGCGTGCAGATGGAGAGCACGAGGACCTGGTATGATAACTCTGGCAAGCCAATGAGGGTCGATACCTACAAAGGAAGTTCCACCGAGGTGAATTACTCCGAATACATCGCCTACGACGACTGGGGGAATGTCATTTTCAATAAGGACGCACTAGGGCATGAGGTCTACTGCTCATTCGCCAACACGACGACTCAGGAATCCTTCCAGGGCGGCATACATCTTTCAAAGACGGCATCAGGGAAGATATTATACGATACTTTCGATGACTGGGATTTCTCCGATTGGAGCAAAGATGTCGGTGCAGGCTTTGCAGAGATCTACGGCAATGCAAATACTCCTAATTCCCCCGTGATTCATGTGCAAAGGAACATAACTACTGGGAATGCCCTTGTCTATAGGACTTTCCAAACGCAGACCAATAACTTCTATATGCAATCTATGTTCAACACGAGCAAGACCACGCGAAGTTACATCGTAGGCATTTCAAGCACGGGATATGTACGAATCTACTTCAGCGCGTACAATGGCAACTTCCAGTATTATGACGGCAGTGCTTACACCACAGTTGCTCCGTGCGATCTCAACAAATGGTATGATGTCGGTTTCTTCGTTCGATATTCCAATAATACTTATGACGTATACATCGACGGAATCCTGAAGAAGTGCGGGGCTCCATTATTGTATTCCGGAAACCTCAATCAGATCCGATTCCAAGCCGGATACGTCGGGGCGACGGACGTCCATATCTGGTTCGACGATGTGAGAATCTATAAGAACCTCAATGTCAGCGTCAGCTTGACTTCCGGATATCTGGCCAAATTCTACGATTCGAAGAACAACCTCATCAGCTGGAACGAAACCGGCACGTTGACGATTCCGGCCGTGCCTTTGAATCTTCCGGGCCGCGTCGCGATATCGGAGATCGGGAAATTTTCCATTTCCAATCCTGTTATGGATGTTTGGGGCGGGGACGAGTACACCATGTCCGAAGGAATACAATCATCTCCGCTGACGATTGATATTTCCGGATTGGGTTGTCAGACGGAAATCGTAGATGACGCTTGGCCGAGCGGTTCGACTTATTATGAAAGCAAGAACGCCTCAGGCACTGGAGACGGTAGCTGGGTGACCGATCCAGACCTCGCAGTCTGTGGGCAGAAGTATCATCAGAGCGCGTACCTGATGGCGTCTGGATCGGCCTTCAACGCTTCGCATTATCACGGATATAATTCGAGCTCAGGAGGAACGTTTGTCACATCCACAAAGATCTTAAAACAGCATATCTGGCTTACTGATGGGAAGATTCCCTATGAGATAATGCTTCAGTTCTATACCGAGTGCGCCGGAACCATCAACGACAAGTGGCACAGGGTATATTGGGGCGGAAGCCAGGATGTTGTAAATCTCGGAATCCGTCAGTTCACTCCCATCTCGACCACGCGGATGGGCGATGTCCCGCAGATAACCGGCAAATGGCTGCAATTGACTATCAACCTAACGGACCTGGACATCACCGGCAGCGCCTATATCCGAGGGATTCTATACGGATTGTACGGCGGTACCGCACGTTGGGACTCGACAGGACGGGACGAAAGTTACATCGAGGTGTGGGGGGACGTACCTGAAGGTCAGACCGTGAAGCTCCAATTCGACAATGGGGTCACTATCTCAGAGATATCTGATGAATGGGGCACTTGCTACTTCTATCCGCGTGATGCGGGTATTACGATGTTCCCAGTTTCAGGAATTATCACAATTTGGGAAGGGAGCAACCTGACTTATGCAAGTCATTGGCTGGGGGAGATCTATGAGACCGCGTGGTACACGTATTCATGTTCGTATGTGACAGGCGCTCCGGATTTCTATCCGAACCAGATAAAGGCAATGATCCATAATGGACCGGTTGCGACCTTACGTTACCAGGATGTTGGAAAGACCGTTTCGCAGGAGAGCTATTTCAAATACGACTTCGAAGGAAACCTCGTAGAGAGCAAATCCAAGTTCGGATCCGGATGGATATATTCGCAGTCAGGATATGATCAATACGGCAATATGCTCTGGAGCAGCGATCCGACCGGTAGGAGAACAATCGCTGAATACTCCTCTTCGGATGGCTATGCGTATCCCGTTTCAACTGGAAGCGGCGGTCGAACGGACGTGTTCGAATTCGACACCAGCTGGACCGCCAGCAAATCGGGCACGATGAGCACCGATACTTACGATGCGAAATACACGACGGTCGAATCCTACTCTCCGACCCATTCTATCCAGCTGAACTTCTCCGATGGAATAAACAGTCTGAGCAACTGCCAGGCTGCGATGTACAAGGACTATCAGGTGAATCCGGTGGCCACATTGTCCGTCCGCATGTACCTCGACACCTACTCGCACAACCACCACCGCCCGGACAGGATGCAATCTGGAATAAAAATGCGCCTTTATGATTCCGACGGGGTCAACTACGCGACCTATTCCTACATCCTGACGGGATGGTACGGATCTCAAGATAATTGGACTGACTATGATCCGAGTTGGATAGTGGTCTACGGCAAGCCGACAATGGGCACGTGGATCAATCCCGTTCTCCATCCGTCAACGGATTGGAATATCAATTGGACCGCCTGCGACAAGGTCCGCTTCGAGCTGTATGTCTATGCTTCCGCAACATACGGGGACGAGTTCAGGGTGTACTACGACGACTTCACATACGACGACTTCGCTACAAACAGCAAGACGGTGTTCACCTACGATCTCGACACCGGAAATCTCCTCTCCTCGACCGATCCCCTAGGCCATCAGACCAGCATCCAATACGATGTGCTCGGACGGGCGATTAGAGCGAACAACTCCGACGGAACCTACCGGACGATCACATTCGATGATGAGAACAACAAGCTTACCACCCTGGACGAGTTGAGCCACAAGACGATCCAGTATTTCGACACTATCGGGCGGCTGATCAAGGTCGAGAGGTACAACGGCTCTACCTACTATTCAAGTGTAAACTCGACGTACAACTGGCAGGATAGACAGTCCGCTATTCAAGACGCCCTTGGAAGAGTGACGAAGACGACCTACGACTATCTCGGGAGGCCCATCAAGATAATCAATCCCGACAACACGAATCGTACTGTGTCGTATAACGACCAGGCGAACCTCGTCACATTCACCGACGAGAACGGGCACAAGGTCGTGCAGGTTCTCGACGACCTCGGGAGGCTCAACGCGACAAGGGAGTACTATTCCGCGTCATCGTACTACGAGACGAAGACGGCGTACGACGCCGCCGGCAACCTCCTGACAGTCAGGGCATCGAACGGCAATGTCACTCGGATGACATACGACTCCCTAAACCGGGTCACCCAGACGACATACCCGGATGACCTCAACGAGCTGATGACCTACGACCAGGCGGGCAGGGTGCTGACCAAGATCAACCGCAACGGCCAGACGGCATACTCGTATTGCGACTCCTCCGGCAAGCTCTTCAGATTGAAGACGCTGAACGACACGATATCCTACCTCTTCGATGCGGACGGCAAGACCGTCAAGATCAAGAACAGCATCGCGACGATCTACTGCTTCTACAACAGCAGGGACCTCATGTCCTCGATGGCGGAGAACATCGTCGGCAACCACACCATATCGTACACGTACGATGCCGATGGGAAGCTGAGGAACATCACCTATCCGAACTCGATCAAGATCACTTACGGATACGACGCGTTCGACAGGGCGATCAAGGTCGACAAGAACGCTTCTACGAGGCTGCTCACGGTCTACTACAACAAGGACGACACCGTATCGAAGGAATCGACTGGAAGTGTCCAGGTCACAAACTACACCTACAACACACGAGGATTCGTTTCGCAGATACAGACGAAGAACGGGAGCAAGTTCGTCCTGTCGATGAACTACACCTACGACAAGGTCGGCAACGTCAGGAACATCAGCTATACCTCATCGAGCTACGAGAACTATACGTACGACTGGCTGAACCGGCTCACCCAGGCGAAGGGAGTCGGGGCGAACACCTGGGGCAGCACGATCAAGTACGGGTACGACTCCATGGGCAACCGCCTCTGGAAGAACGAGAACTCCGTCAACACGACCTATTCGTACGGAGCGTACAACAAGCTCGCATGGAACATCACATCGGGGACGAACACCACCTGGAGCTACAACAGGAACGGCGCGCTACTGTGGAGAAATACGACATCGCCCCAATACCAGTACGCCTTCAACTCGATGGACCAGATGACCGATGTCTACAAGTGGACAGGATCGACTCGATCTCTTGTGGCATCATACTATTACGACGCCAACGGCGCGAGGGCGAAGACCGTCGAAGGGTCGAAGACGACCGAGTACGTGTACAGCGGACACGATCCGATATGCGACAAGCTGAACGGCACTTACACCGACTACGTCTACTTCAACGGCCGTCTCAAAGTGAAGATGGTCGGGAGCGAAAACTACTGGTACATCGACGATGCGCTAGGAAGCACGAGGTTAGTCTACAAGGGCAGTGTCAAAATCTTCTCAGTCACGACTTACAAGCCGTTCGGCATAGCTTATGGCGTATCTGGAATCGAGAAGTTCACTTATGCAGGGGAGATGTTGGATTCCCCCTCGGGGCTGTTCTACCTTTCCGCCAGATACTTTGATCCGAACATAGGACGGTTCGTCTCAATGGATTTGATGCTCGGTAAACCAGAGAAACCGCAAACAATGAATCGATATTCATATTGCGCCAATAATCCATTGATATTCACCGATCCCTCTGGCATGTACATGACAAGTGGAGTTGCGGGAGAAGATAGATATTCCTACTGGGGCGGTGAATGGCACAATATCGGACCAGATACCCACGCAGACTTTCAGATCGGTTTGGCGCAGACCAGTTTGGCGAATACTGATGTGATTGATCCAAACATGAATGATGATTGGACCAATGAGCCGACCAATGAGCCGACCAATGAGCCGCCGACCGATGTACTCCCTTGTATCGACTTAAACGGTAATTCCATTTTACATGTGGAAATCTGGTACTTTGGTGGCTTTTTTGGTCCGATGATATATAACTATGTACGAATTACAATGGACACTGGTAGTGAATCCGTGGAATATTGGGGGTGGTATTTCTCAGTTGATGAAGATACTACTTCTATAATGTTTGATTGGTATGGAATTCCGAGTCTTCCAACCCTTGGATACTACCAATATTATGTGACCGGAAAGGTAATAACAGGTTGGTTTAGTGATTGGAATGGCTATATTGGAATATCTCCGAATGAATTCATTTGATACCTTTTATCTCATAGGCTCTCTAGCAAACGGGTTCTTATTCCTCTTCATCGATATTATTGCATTCTATTTCCTGGCAAGAATCACAAGGAAATGGAAGATTGAACGATCAGATGAGCGGATGAAGATATTTTGAACTGAGAGAGCAACCGGAAAAAGCTTTATCTCATGACGAGGGGATGACTGGAGGGGAAAAAATGGCAGAGCACTCTTCGAGATGGAATTTCAACAAGCTCTGTGTTTTCGGAATAATAGCAATTGCTTCCATGCTGCTCCTGCAATCCTCTTCCATCGGACCAGCCTCAGCGGCAGATTATGATACATCGATAAGTGCTACAATAAATCCGGATCACTTTTGGTCGATCGAGTTAAATCTTACCGCGGGAGCGATGATCTCATTCTCAGTAGATTTTGCAAATGACAGCACTGGCCGCGTCTTGTTTATGGGTGCACATGATTTTGCTGATTTCACGCTCTACGAATCTACAGGATATGGGTCATTCAATTATGATCACCATCTTTCAGTGAATTTTGAGGTCTTTAATTATAGCACCGTCGCTTCGGTTGCGAACGCAGACTCATATCATCTCGTGGTCGCCAATTTCGCCGGAACTTTGCCGATTTCCTTTTCAGGCCATTTGAAGACCACGAGTGTCTTTGGATTGTATGCATTGATACAATTCGTGGCGATTGCGGTAATCATTGTCATAATTATCGTGGCCACTATCGTAATCATGATGAGGAGGAAGAAGTCGCCTCCAAAAAGCATAGATGAGATGAAGCCCGAGCAACCAGCGCCCCCGGCTGTTTGAGTGATAGCATGTAGGCCTAGGAAAAAGCCATGAAAGGGTTTGAGGGGGAAGACGGGCGATCGCTTCAATACGACTGGCTTATAAATATCGCAGTCTCAGGCTCGGTAACATTCTAATACCGGAGCCTGAAGGAGAGATATTTCTTAGGCGACCAATGTATTTTCTGGCTTCTCGATCCGCCGGAGCAGATAGGCCGTCACCTTCTCCTGAAGCATAGACGGCATTATCTCACCCTTCAAGCAGCTACTCAAGGCCTCAGTGAGTTCGACTGGCAGCGCTTGAGTAATCTCCATCCTTGGGCAAATAAAACCTATCGGACCGTATGGAAGGATTCGCGCTTGCTCCTCAAGGATGTCGATGTCCTGTGGGTTGTCGTATCTCTCTCCCTGGTTCTCCTCGTTGTATTGCGATTCATTGGTCATTAATGATTTTGAGGGAATCAGGAAAAAGCCTTATCTCCTGGCGAGGGGATGCAGTTCAAGGAAATGGAGGTTATTGTATCTCTGAGATTAAAGGCGAAGTGAAGCTTCAGAAAGGAAACGGTGCTATCAAGATTCTACCAGTGTCGCTCGTCTTTGTCCTGATTCTTGGTTATATTGCGATACTAATCAGCATCTCTCCTGCACCAGGAGTCTCCGCCCATATCTCATATACGTCTCATACTACAATTTCAATCAACGGTGATTTGGACTTTCCCACTCAAGCAACTGCTGAATCATGGAGTGGCGATGGCACATCAGGAAATCCCTACATCATTCAAGGATATGACATAAACGCATCCTCTGCGTCTACGCACGGGATATACATACGAAATACGACAGCATTCTTCGCAATTGAAAACTGCTTTGTCCATCATACTTATTCTCATGCAGGTATCTTCCTGCTCAACTGCAGCAATGGAATGGTCAATAACAATACTTGCTTAGTCAATTATTGGGGCATCTACATTCAAGATTCAAGTGACATCAATCTCACGAACAATATCTGCGACTCTAACACCTATGAAGGCATCTTTATCGAATTGTCTCGCGACAACACTATATGCAATAACAGTTGTTCTAACAACTCGATCGGAATTCTCCTTGATCTGTCGACCTATAATTTGGTCAGCAACAATAGCTGTTGGTCTAATACTCTTTCTGGCATTATCCCCAATCTATCCAGTAACAATACTATCAATGGTAATAGCTGCAAATTGAATGATATGGGTATGGAATTTTATCAGTCTGGAGCCAACATAGTTAGCAATAACAACTGCTCGGACAATAGTAAGGGAATGCATTTTTGGTCAATCTGCAACGACAACTCGATAATCGGAAATCTGTTTGAAAATAACTCCGATTACGGCATTTGGATTCAGTACGGTTCCTATAATCTCCTCCGGAACAACAGTTTCATCAGGAACCACGGAGCGAATTCTTCCTATTATCCGGCTCATGTCCAAGCATATGATGATGGGACTAACAACTATTGGAGCTCATCAGGGTACGGCAATTACTGGTCAGATTGGACGACACCGGACATTGTCGCCCCGTTCGGGATTGTCGATAATCCTTACAATATCTCGGGGAGCGCGGGAGCGAAGGACTACTATCCGCTGGTGAAGCTCGGCGCGAACCTCTATCCGATGACAACCGCCTCATTGTCCGGCACACTTGGATTGAATGGCTGGTACAGGTCATCTGTCACTGTGACTCTGCACGCGACAGCCTCCGGGGGCGGGGTGAACGCGACATTCTACCATATCAGCACATCAGGTAGTTGGTTGAAATATTCCTCTTCATTCGTCCTCTCGAACGATGGCATCTCTACTGTCCAATTCTACTCGATGGACAACGCAAGCAACAATGAGTCGGTGAAGAGCACCGCCATCAAGATCGACACAAAGAGCCCGACAACGCACGCGACCGTCACAGGTTCGAGCGTGACTCTTTCTGCTTCCGACAACGTCAGCGGGGTCAACTGCACGAAGTACCGCGTGGACAGCGGGACGTGGCTGAATTATTCTGGAGCGTTCCAAGTGGCCGCTGCAGGTAACCACACGATCGAATTCTATTCGATCGACAATGCAGGCAACAATGAGAGCATGAAGACAACCTGGGTGAGCAACGGAGGCGGCGGAGGTCTTGGTTCAATCTTCGATCAATACGGCATCCCGATTATTGGGTTCATCATCGCAATCATAGTTGTCATCGCCGTCTACCACGCCCTATCTAGTAAAGGCAAAGATAGTAAAGGCAAAGAAAACGAGTAAAACCCCGATCTTCCCACGGGAAGCACTCTATCCGTCTGGAGAGCGATCAGAAAAACCTTATCTCCTGACGAGGGGATACCCGAGCGCGGGGAATTGGAACGAAATTAAGAATCAATCTCCTATCCATTCTTGGAGCGATCATCGGCATAATTGCGCTTCTCTTTGAATGGAATGTCGTTGTGACTGTCTACATTGGTTTTGATATGCACCCTCTTATTGTGCATCAAAACGGATTCGACTTTTTAATGGATGGCTTTCGGCAAATGAATTGGATTAATGCATTATTTTTAATATACGTCATCGGAACGATCCTATCATTCCTTTCTCCGATTAGTGGATTCATTCAATCAATATGCTCTTTCATTCTTCTCATCGTAATGCTGTTTCCATCAGAACCTATCTGGATTTGGGTCCAATGGTTCCCAATCGGAGAATTGATTGGCGTATTTTCTGGCATAATTGTTGTTCTATCCTTTTTCAAACCTCAGGGTATAGGTTATCGCCACGGAGAACCGATTCCATTACGCACTCGATTATTCAGTTTCTCAAGACTCCAGAAAATCATTGTCGATGCGACAGTCATCGCAGAAAGATAGATGATTAATAGAATCGAAAAAAGCCTTGAAAGGGGTTTGAGGGGAAGAAAGGCTCGATTCAACCACTGGCTATTTGTTTATCGGTGGTGGGGCGGAGTAAATGTCTTTTTCACGCATCGGTCGCATATTTGAGATTGTGATTCGTCCCGTCGGAATATACAATATGCGCGCAACTGTTAGAATCGATAGCCATGGAAGGACTCTGACCCACATCATTTGTGAGAAATCCATCGGCCATGTCCACCGAATAAGTGATCCAAAGGCCAGTCATATTGGTCGCGTACTTTAGGGAGAGGTAGCTTCCGCTGCCAGTATAGGCAATCTGCAATCTTCCGTTCGAGTCAACCGCAATGGATGATTGACTCCCAAACCCAGCATCGATTGCATGCACAACCCAACTTTCGCCTTCATTGGTCGCATATTTGAGAAGAACATTCGAGTTGTCATAGTAGCTCAGATGAACGCGGTTGCTGGAATCTAGTGCAATCGATGTTCCAAAACCTACATCTCCCGCGCCATCGACTATAGAGACATTCCATTGACCATCTGCATTAGTTGCATATCTGAGGCATTTATGGGTGGCATCGTAGTAGCCGATATGCGCCTTATCATTGGAATCAGTTGCAATGGAGCTGCAGTACCCCACATCTCCATCATTATCTACAGTAGATATCTTCCAGCTACCTCCGGCATTTGTTGCAACTTTCAGATTTCCCTGTGCTCGATAGCTGATATATATCTCATTTTTAGAGTCAATGGCCATTGAAGGCCATTCGCCTCCGTCACCATCGATAACGTAGTCCTTCCACTGGCCAGTCACATTGGTCACATATTCGAGGGAATGGTGAGCCGCGAAATCGCCTGGAATTCCGCTGCTGGAGTTTGAGTAGGCGATGAATATCCTCCCGAAGTGATCAATGGCTATCGATGTTTTGGTATCGACGAAACCCGTGTGCTTAATAATTTGAGTGCTCCAATTGCCGTTGGAATTAGTCGCATATATGAGAGAGCTGCTGTTTGATTCATAATAGCAAACATGCGATTTGCCAATTGAATCGACGGCGATTGAATCGCACGGTGATATTGAGCCGTTGAATTTCGAGCCAGTGGATCCGACTACCGATATGTTCCAGCCTACTCTCGGCGGCCAAGGAATTGCAGAAACCTCGTTTGATTTGGGGCCCTCGCCTGCACCGTTCAATGCTGAGATCAGATAATAATTGGTTCCGCCTGACGGGCTGAGATCTGAGTACCAAGAGACGTTCCCAACCTGTGCGAGAAATGTCTCATTTCCACTCGCGTTGCCTCGATATATTCTGTAATTCGTCACCGGAGAACTGCCGCTGGAAAGGGGATTGGTCCATGATAACATCACCTTGTCATCGGTCGAAGATGACATGAACTCGCGAGGTGCTGAGGGGGTTGAAAAAAGCATGATAAATATGACGTAGTATGTGGCCATCGCAACCACGATGGCAAAGATGATGCTCAGAAGAACCAACCTCAATTTTCTTTTATCTGCCTGCTTCGGCCTCAAAGCTCCTCCTCCTCATTCGTCAATCCTTCTGAAGTGAGTGGGTCGGTTCGATAAGATTCTTTCCAAAGACGGGACCGTCATCTACTGCCACTCTCTTTAAAGCTGGAACCTCAGGCGATCAGGAAAAGCCTTATCTCCTGTTTGAATTGACGTGCGAGTCAACAGAAAAGAAAGAATCTTATCGAGGAGATGTGTACTAAATAGGAGAGTGTGTGGGGCGATTTGAAGAAATTCCGCGTTTCTCAGAAAGAGAGACTGATGATGATCTCCGCTGTAATTGTCTCAATCGCTGTAATCCTCAGCCTTCTCTATTTCGTGGTTTTACCCGTTAACGCCCACATCTCATGCGACGTTAAACCTGGACCATCGAGGTCTATGGCGACCTTGATCTTTTCGGGAAATGTCATTAATCATGGCCTTTTCAGCAATAATGTCGCCCTAAACTTCACTCTGAGATTCGTCGATATACTCACGCACAGCGATATTGAACGTAGCAAACTATACGGGTTGGGTCCCATAAACGCAGGAAGCTCGGTCTATTTCTATCAGCAAGAGATTGTTCCTTGGTATTGGTACAATTTCACATTCAATTATCGAATCATTCTATTGTGATGTTTTCGGAAAAAGCCTTATCTCATGACGAGAGGGTGAGTGGGCGGGGAAAATGGAAAATCAGCAGCCCAAACGAGAGATAGGTAGAAGGACGAAATTACTGATCATCGTTTATGCGATTATTGTCTTCATCATCGTTTTCGCATTACTCCTTCTAATGTCCACAATCAGCTTCTTCTAATCGCCCTTATGAAAAAAGCCTTGAAAAGGGTTTTTGGGGAAGACGGGAGAACGTTTCAATGACTGGCTGATAAATATCGCAGTTTCAGGCCCGGTAACATTCTAATATCGCCTGTTGAGCGATCGGCACATCTTTGGGAGAGGTTTTTTTCTTCGGCGGCGTCACAGGTTCAGCTCTATCACCCGCGACTGGTCGAATGAATCTAGCATCATGCCGTCTCTCGCGGACATGACGACGGAATTCAACGGCATGAGTCCGACCAGCTCGCTGCCTGCGACACTGACCCCGCGTTTCCCTGCCTCGCCCTTGATCAGCTCGTAGACCCTGTAGGGGGAGACGAGGTCGGTCCTTGTTATGTTCGTCGATACCTGGACGCATCTACCGGAAGACAGCTTGAGCCCGAGGGCCTTCAGCCCGGCTAAACCGCTGTTCTTCTCTCGGATCGCTTCTGCGATCTCCTCCGCGACCTTGAGGTCCTTGGACCTCAGGTTGACGTTGAACGCGATCAGGGGCTCCCTAGCTCCGACTATGGATGCGCCGGCGGTAGGGTGCAGCCCCGGTCCACCGAAATCAGGGCGCTTTTTCCTGTCCTTCTTCACGAGCTCCCGCATCTGCTCGAAACCTTTCAGGCGGATTTTTTCCAGCCGGATCCTGTCCTCCCTCAGCGCGGCGAAGCCGTAGAGGTACGTCGGTACCTCCGTCTCGTTCCAGATCCTTTTCGCAAGGTCCCTGGCAAGGTCGATGCAGTCAGACATGCAGATGTCCCGTATCGGCACGAGCGGGATGACATCAGCGGCCCCGAGCCTCGGGTGGACACCCTCGTGTTTGTTGAGGTCGATCAGCCTCTCAGATGCCCTGACGGCCGCGATGGCGGCCTCGACGACCGCGGTAGGCTTCCCGATGAAAGTGATGACGGAGCGGTTATGGTCAGAATCAGAATGAAGATCGAGGATTTTCACGCCTGGCACGGAGTCGATCTCATTCATTATCACCTTGATGACCTCGGGCCTCCTCCCCTCGCTGAAGTTCGGGACGCATTCGACTATCGGCCCCTTCAACGGCTTGGTGATGCTCATTAGATTCCCTACCAAAAATCAGAATCCAGATTAATCATTTCCTCTTGATGTCGACGCTCGCGACGCGTTCGAGCACAAGGTCGATGCGCTTCTCGTCCGGCAGGGTCGAAATCTCGGCGTTGGAGACCCCGAAGCCGGAAAGGTCCTTCGGGCCGGAGTCGATTATCGACTCGTCCTCCTCTATCGACAGCTCCTTCGCGAGCTTCTCCTTAATCCCCTCCGCGAGGTCTGCCACGCACACGATCGACCTGCTGTCCCTCTTCAGGCCGAGCAGTGCGACCGCCTCCTGGATCTGCCTGCAGCCGGACATGTAGAGCATCGTCTCCGTCGCGAGGGAGTCCGAGACGTTCTGCCCGTTCTCGAACGCCCTGACCGCCTTCATCAGGGCCGATCTGATGTGGTCCGGGCCGAACACGCGCTTCGCATCCAGCAATCGGATGGATGCGTCGGTCCGGTTCGACATTCCCGCAGCCTTGCGGAGCATCGAATCCATGGACTCATCGGTGGTCCCCGCGAAGATTAAGAGCGAGCGCCCGCCGTGTTCGAGTATCTGCATATGGGTTCCTCATGAGTGTGACGTATATATGATAATGAGTAAAATCATGGACTCATGCCGGGCCATCTCCGAAATCGCTCAGCGCCTTCTGCCCGGCCTGCTCATTCTCCTTCGCCTTCGCTTCGCTCTCCTGACCGAGGTCGCGCTTCAGCTGGACCGCGAGGGATTGGCCGATCGTGGGGATCCTAGCAAGCTTCTGGACGTCCGCCTCCCTTAGGTCGGCTATCGTCCTCAGCCCGTTGTCAAAGAGCGCCCTCGCCCTGACTCTGCCGACGTTCTTCATCTTGGCTATCTCGAGCAACTCCTCCTTCACCCCTTTCGTTATCCTCCTGACCATCGGCTCTAGGCGCGCGTGGGCGTCCTGCCGGAAGATTGCACACATCTGATCAAGCGAATACGCCATCCACTGCGCGATGTCCATCTTGTTCCGGATGTCGCCCGGGCCGATCCCGAACTTCTTCTCGATCTCCTCCTCGCTCCTCTCCTGGATCCAATCAAGGAGCAGCGAGGCGGTCTTCACTTCGGCCAGGAAGAATTCGTACTGCGAAAGGTCGTCGGGGGGCTCCAGCAGCAGCTCCTTGCGCTTCACTTTCAGGAGCTCCTCGACCCATTTTCCATCGTTCCTCCTCAGGTAGAGGGGCTGGAGCTCCGTGGTCGAGGCGAGCGCGTGAAGGATCCCGAACTCGCAGCCGTCGTGGAATCCCTCGAGGGCCTTCTTGAAGATGACTGCGCTGGCCGGGTCGAGGTAGAGGTCGCTCACCCTCCTCCCGAAGAACGTCGCCTTGACCGTGCCGGAAGGATCTATTCGAATCATCTCGTGCTCCTCAAGGAACGAAAGGATGCGGCGGATCGTCTCCTCAAGGAACGAGACCTCGGTCTGGACAGCGAGGAAGGAGTGTTCGATGAAGCTCATGATCTCCTCCTCCGAGCTCACGCTCTTCGTTGCGATCGCTGCAAGGATGTGCGACCTGAGCGCGGGCTCGGTCCCGAGCTTCGAGAAGATGTCCTCGGGGTCGGCCAGCAGGTAGTTCTCGAGGAGGAACGACTTGTGCTCTTCGTCTTTTGCGATGAGGATCGCCTCGCCGAACTTGTCGTATTTCGGCCTGCCGGCGCGGCCGCACATCTGCTTGATCTCGAGCACCGGTATCGACGCGTGCCCGAAGTCCGAGTCGTACCTGCTCATCTCGCGGATGATGACGGTCCTCGCCGGGAGGTTGATGCCGGCAGCCAGGGTGGGGGTCGCAACTATGCATTTGATCTTCCCTATTCTGAATGACTCCTCTACCCTCCTGCGTTGCTCGTTCGTGAGGCCGGCGTTGTGGAAGGCGACGCCCGAGCGGATGCACTCCGAGAGTCGGTGCCCGAGGGAGGTCGGTTCCTCCTCATCGACCGAGACGTCCTTCGACAGGCTCTTCAGCGACGGGGTTTTCTCGATGAAAGGTTTCACTATCGGGCGCAATGTCCGCGCCAGCGACTCGCTCGACCGCCGGGTGTTGACGAACACCAGCGACTGCCCTCCGCCGGCGAGGCATTCCTGGACGAGGCTGGCCACCGGGTCTCCGATGTCCCTGATCGCCCGTGTGGAATTGTCCGAGAAGAAGATGCGCCCGTCGACGTAGATGCCCTCCTTGAGGGGGACCGGACGCCACTCGCTCGTGAAATGTGCCGCGCCGAGCCACTCAGCGATCTGCTTCGAGTTCTTTACGGTGGCGGACAGGGCGATGATCTGCGCCTTGGGGTTGATCATCTTGAATTTCGTCAAAGTCACCTCGAGTGTCGGTCCCCGATCCGGGTCGTTCATCAGATGGACCTCGTCGGCGACGACCACCGACACCTGTTCCAGCCAGCTGGCCCGATGTCGCAGCAGGCTGTCGATCTTCTCAGAGGTCGCGACGATGACATCGAACCTCTCGAGGTTCTGATCCTCTGCGTCATAATCGCCGATCGAGAGGGCGACTCTCACTCCGAGACCCTCGAACTTCTTGAGGTCCTCGAACTTCTCCGAGGCCAGCGCCCTCAGCGGCACGATGTAGACGGCCTTCTTCCCCTTGAGGACGGCGCTGACTATCGATAGGTATGCCACCAGCGACTTCCCGCTCGCGGTCGGGACGGCGAGAACGATGCTCTTTCCTTCGAGAGCGGCCGGGAGAGCATCCTCCTGCGGGGGGTAGAGGTCCGAGTAGCCCTGCCTGCGGAGAGAATCCACCACTGCGGGCTCAAGGTCGAGTTCCTCGAATTTCATCGGCATCCTCCCTCCTGGGAGGTTCGGGTAAGTGGGTGTCTTGGTATATTGATTTCTTTTACATGCCGCCCGCTGGGGCTCTCAGACCAAAAAGAGCCGAATCTGGCAAAAATCTCCCAAAACAATGTGATTACAATGTCTGGATATGCCATCGAAAGTATTAAAAAGAACTAAAGACCAATCTAACTTCGACATTGAGAGCATAGTTTACTGGCACTTTGGAGATCGTATATGAAAGGGTTCGATTCTGAGAAGCCTGAGTTAGGATTGTCCGATATCGAGGATTGGATCAAGTCCAAGGAGTTCAGCACAACCGCTGACCTCCCGATACCGAAGAAGCTGGTCGAGCAGGTCATCGGGCAGGACGAGGCCGTTCAGATCATAAGGAAGGCGGCCGAGCAGAAGAGGCACGTCATCCTCATCGGGGACCCGGGGACGGGCAAGTCGATGCTCGCGAGGAGCATGGTCGAGTTCCTGCCGACGGGGGAGATGCAGGACGTCATCGCGTATCACAACCCCGACGACCCCAACGAGCCCAAGATAAGGATCGTCCCGGCCGGAAAGGGGAAGGAGATTGTCGACGCGCAGAAGCGGGAGGCCCATATCAGGCGCGACCAGAAGAGCTCCGCGCTGACGATGCTGATATTCATGGTGATATCGCTGTCGATATTCGCTGCGGTCATATTCAACGACATGCAGGCAATTCTTATCGGCCTAATCGGCGCGATATTCCTGATAATACTGTTCAGGTACAGCGGCCAGAAGAAGGACGCGATAATGGTCCCCAAACTTCTGATAAGCCACCTACCTAACGAGACGCCGCCCTTCATCGACGCGACCGGCGCCCATGCAGGCGCGCTGCTCGGAGATGTCAAGCACGACCCGTTCCAGAGCGGTGGCCTCGAGACGCCCGCGCACGAGAGGCTCGAGCCCGGCGCAATCCACAAGTCCAGCAAGGGAGTCCTTTTCATCGATGAGATCAACATGCTGCGGATCGAGAGCCAGCAGAGCCTGCTGACCGCGCTGCAAGAGGGGAAGTTCAGCATACTCGGGCAGAGCGAGCGGAGCTCGGGCGCGATGGTGAAGAGCGAGCCGGTCCCGACCGATTTCATCCTGGTGGCCGCGGGCAACCTTGACGCGGTCGCGAACATGCACCCTGCGCTGCGGTCGAGGATCCGCGGCTACGGATACGAGATCTACATGCGAAGCACGATGCCCGACACCGAGGAGAACCGCGAGAAGCTGATCCGTTTCGTCGCCCAAGAGGTCGCCAAGGACAAGAAGATCCAGCACTTCACGAGGAGCGCGGTCGCGGAGATCATCCGCGAGGCCCAGAGGAGGGCCGGCAGGAGAGGGCAGCTGACGCTGAGGCTCAGGGAGCTCGGCGGCCTTATCAGGGTCGCTGGTGACGTCGCTCACGAGGAGAACGCCAAACTCGTCGACGTGCCGCACGTCCTGACCGCAAAGCGCATCGCCAGGAGCCTGGAGCAGCAGGTCACCGACAGGGCGATCGAGAAGCGCAAGGAATACAAGACTATGATCACTGAAGGATCTGCCATCGGAGTCGTCAACGGACTCGCCGTGCTCAACGCCGAGTCGTCGATGGCGGAGTTCTCCGGGCTCGTGATGCCGATCGTCGCCGAGGTGACGCCGGCCCAGACCAAGGAGGGCGGCAGGATCATCGCGACCGGGAAGCTCGGGGAGATCGCCAAGGAGTCCGTCCAGAATGTCTCCGCGCTGATCAAGAAGTACACCGGCGAGGACATCAGCAACCACGACATCCACGTCCAGTTCATCGGCACATACGAAGGCGTCGAGGGGGACAGCGCCTCCGTCTCCGTCGCGACGGCGGTCGTCTCCGCGCTCGAAGGCGTCGAGGTGGACCAGAGCGTCGCTATGACCGGCAGCCTATCCGTCCGCGGGCAGGTGCTCCCTGTCGGCGGCGTGACGGCAAAGATCGAGGCCGCCGCGGAGATGGGGATCAAGACCGTGCTCGTACCGAAGGAGAACATGAGGGACGTGCTCCTGGACGACAAGTACATCGACAAGATCAAGGTCATACCCGTCGAGACGCTCAGGGACGTGCTGCAGTATGCGCTGGTCGGTTCGAGGAAGGAGAACCTTCTCAAGAAGTTGGCAGCGCTGGCACCCGCGAAGGGAACGACCCAGAGAGGGATTATAACCTCCGACCGCCCTGTACCTCTCTGACCCAAGGATGTGAGTCTGGATGAGGGGGCTCCTCGTAGGAAGATACCAACCTTTTCATAAAGGGCATCTCGAGGTGATGAGCGAAGCCCTCGATAAGTGCGACGAGCTCATTGTCGGGATCGGGAGCGCGCAGGAATCGCACACTCTCGAGAACCCGTTCACCGCCGGTGAGAGGATAGAGATGATACGGCGATGCCTCGGCAAGGAGAAGCTCTCGAGGACGATCATGATACCGATCCCTGATGTCAACAGGTTCGCGATCTGGGTGTCCCACGTCGAATCGTTCGTCCCCCCATTCGAGCTGGTGTTCACCAACAACCCGCTCACAAGGTCTCTTTTCGAGGAGAAGGGCTACAAGGTCAACCCGATGAAGATGTACGACAGGAGCCGGTATGCGGGCACTGTGATCCGCGAGCGCATGCTCGATGGAGATAAATGGGAGGACCTGGTCCCCCAGCAGATCCGCGGATACCTGAAGAAGCTGGACGGCGCGTCGAGGATCAAGGCGGCAACGAGCAAGGAAGAGTAGGTGGACCCCGATGGCTTCCCCCGAGGAGAGAGTCGGAGAGGCGCTTCGAAGGAAGAAGCTCACAGTTTCTGCGGCAGAGTCGTGCACCGGCGGCCGTATCGGGGACAAGATAACAAATGTTCCTGGGAGCAGCGATTACTTCCGAGGGAGCGCCGTCACTTACAGCAATGAGTCGAAGGTCGCGCTGCTCGGAGTCGATAAGGCCACGCTTGAGCGATTCGGCGCTGTGAGCGAGCAGGTCGCGAAGGAGATGGCGCTGGGCTGCATCGGACTGTTCGGAAGCGATGTCTCGGTGAGCACGACCGGGATCGCCGGACCGACAGGAGGCTCTCCTGAGAAGCCGGCGGGGCTCGTCTGGTTCGCCGTGACCGACGGCGACAGGATTGCGACGGAGAAAGCCGTGTTCCCTGGCGATAGAGAATCGATAAAGGAAGCGGCCGCACTGTTCGCGCTGGAAATGATCATCACATTCTTCGCGAGAAATTAGGACTGTGCAGTAAGTGATGTAACAACGTAATTCCGGTATTCTCATTTACGATTGAAGAATCGCTGCTGGTTTTTTAACCAGGGCATAACTTTTCTTTTCACTCTCTCACCATTTTCATCCCTTTTCCGATTGCCTATATAGATATCTTTACAGCACCGCCCATCGGGCATCAATAAAATCGGTCGCATTTATATCTTTCAATTGAACGAGAATACTAAGCCGGAATCCTTAAAATCCGATATCTAACGACATACTGACAAGTATGTTTATATCAGAGGTATCTGATTGGGATAAAAGTCGATATGAATTGGGGCGGAAGGGTTTTTTCATGCCTGGTTTTGCGGAGAGATTCAAAGTAAGGAAGCCGAGACCTATCTTGAAGGAAGAAGACAAGAAAATGATTCACGACGCTGCATTGGATGTCATGCACAAGGTAGGCGTTAGAGTTCATGCCAAGACCGCGCTCAATGCGTTAAAGAAAGCCGGGGCAGAGGTGGATGAGAGAGACTCGGTGGTCAGATTCCCGCCAGACCTTACGGAATCGCTGATAGCAAAGGTGCCTTCCACCATCGTGCTCGCAGGGCGGGAAAAGGAGTTCGATCTCCCTGTCGACGGAACTCACTGCTATTTCACTACAGACGGATGCGGCATCACGGTCTGGGATCAAAAGACACAGACACGGAGACTCTCGGTCCTCCAAGACATTAGGAACACGGCGATCATAGGCGACTACCTCCAATATTGCAGCATTTACGAGCCGATGGTCGTCGCATCCGATATTCCGCAGAAGGTTCATGTTATTGCAGGGATGAAAGAAGCTTTCGAAATCTCAAGGAAACACGTCGAATCGGAATCGACTTCCACCCCGGAAGAGGCGAAGTTGCAGATCCAGATGGCTTCCGAGATAGTGGGCGGGATTGACGCCCTCAGGAAGAGGCACATAATGTCCGCCATGGTTTGCACGATGTCCCCCCTCACGCTTGACGGGAATGCGACCGAAGCTGCGATGGCCTGGTCGGAAGCGCACGTGCCGGTCCATATAACCGGGATGGCTCAGATGGGCATCAGCGGCCCGGCGACAATCGCGGGGAGCCTTGTGGTGAACCATGCCGAGACGCTCGCCCTTGCGTGTGCGATGCAGGCGCATTCCCCCGGTTCGCCGGTGATATACGGCTCCGTCCTCTCGAACATGGACCCGAGGACAGGCGCTTTTCAAGGCGGATCGCCAGAGGCGATATTGCTTGGCGCGACTTCTCACGAGATGGCTAAATTCGTCAACATGCCTTCGGCTTGCGGAGGCATGGGATCGAGCTCTAGGGTACCCGGCGTCCATGCGACACTGGAGAACTCCCTGTTTTGCATGCTCGGCTCATCTGTCGCGGCGGAGATATGCAACGGCCTGGGCCTGGTGGACATGTCGATGATGCTTTCCTACGAGCAGCTGATGATAGATAACGAGATCGTCGGCATGACGATGAGCTGCTGCCGCGACATCCCAGTAACCAAGGAAACGGTCCACCTGGATTTGATCAAGGACGTCGGGATACTCGGCATAGGCCAGAGGAAGGGCGACTACCTCAGCCTAAAGGAGACGATGATCGAGGCGCGCCAGTTCTACCAATCGACCCTTTTCAGCGCGGAACCTTTCGAGCAGTGGGATGCCAAGGGGAAGAAGGACGACATGACAGTTGCTAGGGAGAAGGCGGACTGGGTCCTGAAGAATCACAAACCAGTCCTACTGGACAAGGACATACTAAAGAGGCTCGACGCGATAATCAAGAATGTCGCGAAGGTCTGATCTCCAAGAATCGGCATAAGATACAGAAGCAGTCTGTTGGTCTGGCAGGTGCGTCTCTGTCTCCTCGCGGAAGCTTCCTTCGGTTCCATCCCAGACCAAACTTTCATTATTCAGAACCGAGATAAGCGCCCAGATTGGGATGTCAGAAAGGGATCATGTCAGGATGCCGACCGGAGTGGCAGACTTCGACAGCATCATAAAGGGAGGACTGCCAGCAGGTTCAGTCGTGCTGCTTCTAGGCGATGTCGGAGCCGGCCAGCTGGAATTTGCCCTCACATCGGCCGCCAAGATAGGGCTCGTCATGGAGGATCCTAAGGCGCTCGAGTTCTTCCTCGGGCACGCGGCGAAGAACGGGAAGCTCCCAGAATCCATGTCATACATCACATTCTCAAAATCCAGGGAGGACATCCTTCAAGAGGTGGAGCTCTCCTTCAACGAGGATTACTACGAATCACTCTCGAAGAACCTCAAGTTCAAGGATTTCTCGGAGGAGTACTTCATCAGGTCGGCCGTCCCGACCCATTGGGTCGGCGACACGAAGAAGAACGGCCTTTTCTCCGACAGCGGCAGCGACAAGAAAGGGCTTCTTGAGGAGCTCGTCGGATACTTCGACGAGAACGCCAAGAACTCAGTGGTGATAGTCGATTCGCTGACGGACCTGATCGTCAACGAAACAATCCCGTTCAACGACCTCATCGCCGTCATGAAAGGGCTCCAGCGGATGGCGAAGAAGTGGAAGGGGCTCATCTACCTGCTCCTGACCGACGACATACTGGAGAAGAAGAAGCAGCAGATGGTGATCGACAGCGTCGACGGGGTCCTGATGTTCGAATGGACGAAATACCATCACACGTCGAACCGCCAGAGGTACATGTACGTGGAGAAGTTCATGAGCGTGCTGCCGCATCTGGAACAGGAGCGCATTTCGCGGTTCGCGACCTTGATCACGACCCAGAGCGGTTTCGTGGTCATAAACACCGAGAGGGTGGGATGAGATGACTGGCGACAAGGTACCGACAGGGGTAGGAGGGCTGGATGAGCTTCTTGGAGGAGGCATACCGAAGGGGCACATAGCCGTAGTCATGGGCGCGTTCGGCACCGGCAAGACCACGTTCGGGCTGCAGTTCATAAACCAGGGGCTGGCCTCCGGGGAGCAGTGCATATTCATCTCGCTGGAGGAGGACACGAAGTCGATCCTCAAGAGCGCCGATGCGTTCGGGTGGAACCTCCAGAAGTACTTCGACGAGAACAAGCTCGGGCTCTATAAGCTTGAACCGGCCGATGCGAAGAACACGGTCACCCGCATCAAGAGCGAGCTCCCCTCGTTCATAAAGGAGTTCAAGGCGACGAGGGTCGTGCTCGACTCCGTTTCACTTCTCAATATGCTCTTCGACACCGACCAGGAGCGGAGGGCGACGCTCTTCAACCTCTGCCAGCTGCTGAGGTCGACAGGATGCACCTCGCTCCTCACGGCGGAGGTCAAGGACGACAACCCCCGTTCATCGAGGGACGGCCTCGTCGAGTACACCGTGGACGGCGTCATCCTTTTGCAGTACGACGAGCCGGAGAACGCGAGCGAGGGGAAGCTCAGCCTGCGCATCCTGAAGATGAGAAGGTGCGAGCACTCGCGCAGGATCAAGCCCTACTCGATCGGCAAGAACGGCATCACCGTGTACGCCGGGTCCGACAACCTCTGAAGTCAGCGCAGCTGCTCGGATATCAGGCCGCCCAGCCTTCTTATTCCCTCGGTTATCAAATCATCTTCTGCGTGCGTGAAGTTCAATCGCATTTCGTTGCTCCCGCCACCGTTGGGGTAGAAGAGCCTTCCATGGACGTACGCAACCTTCTTCGCGACCGCCTTCGGGAGCAGCTCGTGGGTGTCGATGCCCTGGGGGAGGGTGGCCCAGAGGAACATCCCTCCTTCCGGATGCGTCCACTTTGCCTCTCTGGGGAAATATTTCTCGAGCGCGGCGAGCATTACCTTCTGCTTCCTGCCGTAAAGCTCGCGGATCACCGGGAGTTGCTTCTTGAGATATCCGCCAGAGACGTACTGGTCGGCGATTCGTTGGCAAAGCATGTTCGCATGCACATCGGTCGTCTGCTTCATGATCGCAAGCTTGCGGATTATCTCGGGGTGCGCGACGACCCAGCCGAGCCTCATCCCGGGGGAGAGGATCTTCGAGAAGCTGCTCGCGTAGATGACCCTATCCGAATCGTCAAAGGCTTTGATAGGCGGGACCGTCTCACCCTCGAACCTCAGGGCTCCGTACGGATCGTCCTCAAGGATCAGGAAGTCGTAGTCGTTCGCCAGGTCGATCAGCTTCTTCCGCCTCGACTCCGACATCGTCACCCCGGTCGGGTTCTGGAAATTCGGGATGGTGTACAGCAGTGAGGGATGGACGTTCTTCCTCTCGAGGTTCTCGAGCTGGTCTTCCAGGGCATCGACGATTATGCCGTTGTCATCCATCTTGATGTCGTCTATTACAGCCCCGTAGCTCTTGAAATCGAGCAGCGAGGCGAGGAATGACGGCGATTCTGTAATCACATGACGGCCCTGCTGGAGTAGGATCTGGGCGCAGAGGTCTATGATCTGGGTCGCCCCGCTCGTGACGATGATGTTCTCTGCGGAGCAATCCACTCCCTGCGGCCGCATGTATTCCGCGAGGGTCTGTCTGAAGGGGGCGTAGCCCTCGGTAACCCCGTACTGCAGCGCATCGATCGGCGACTCGATAAGTACCTTGTCGACGATCTCCCTGATCGCCTGAACAGGGAACGATTCGGGATTGGGGATGCCGCCGGCGAAGGAAATCAGATCGGGGTCACCCATCATCTTCAGGATCTCCCTGATCTCGGATGCGACGACCCGCTTCGCCCTGTCAGAATAGAGGTGCTCGAAATCAACCGTCATGCTGCGCACACGCCTTTCGACGAGTATTCTGTCCATCGCTTAAAGGAATTGCCATTGGAGCCGGGACGGACTCAGACCTGTCGGATTTTAGGTGGAAATACGAGATTGTCAGCTTTCCTATAGGTATAAGCACAGGATCATCTTGCCCAGTCTGGTCGATATTTCGATTATTCATTTTATTATCCAGAGAATAACCATTTAATACTGGAGTAATCCATTTCTGCCTGAAATTGCAGGGGATGGGCTATAAACCCTGTTTTCAAAACGGAGGCTAAAAATCATGGCAATGGGACAACCAGGAACGGCGCCGACCAGGAGCTGCGTTGCTTGCGGTCGGGCGATTGCGTGGGATGTTAATGTATGTCCATACTGCGGTCACGACTACAGGCCCCAGATGGCGGGAATGCAGCAACCGATGTACGGGCAGCAAATGCCACAGGGGACAAGAAAATGGCAAGGCAGTATAGCGATATTGATTATATTAGTAATTCTTTGCTGGCCAGCGGCAATTATCTACTACTTCATTAAACGGGATGAGTCACCCCGCTAATGACCTTCGCCTCAGTGCTACCAGCGTTCTAATCAATCGGTAGACGAAAACGGATATGCTTGTCCTAAATGCCGTCTTCCTTAGATTAGCAACTGCAAATGTCATCGGGTCAATTTCGGAAGGAAATAGTGGGGATTCATTCAGATTGGATCTGATGACATTCATTGACTTGAAGGGGCCTATGATTATAGCAGCAAGATGGAAACTCTCGATATCTTTGGCAACTCTTGCATGTCTTGAGCACTCTATGCCCCTTTATAAACATAAATGAAAATGCGACAGTGACCCCAACCAGGATGACGGCCAATTGTATGTTGTTGGGGGCATTGACCGCAGAGAGAAGAGTGGTGCCGACAGACACTCCAAGGATCACGTTGAGTATCAGGGAAAGTCGATGATTCTTATCAAGAAATCTTAACAGATTCACTGCAAAAGATGACAATGCAATCGGAAATGCAATTGCGAATGAGCTCATGTTCATGATTGACAGCAACAGTAAAGTCACGACGGCGGACGGATAGACTGTCACACAACCTATGCAGACGTATCTCCCCCTTATCTTGAAAACGTGGTCATCGAATTTTCCACAAAGTGGGTGGTGTGATAAGATGATCGGATCCTTATCGATTGTCGATATTATGCGCCTTATCGGATGCACAATCTATTGAACCTTTCATGGAGTATAATTAGATTTGTGATTTTAAGATTGACAGAGGCAATGTCATCATCTCGGCCAGTGAGTCTATCGAAGAAGGAAATAATCATGAGCTCTGTCTCCGGAAATCACTTTTCAATTTCGAAAGATTAATGTCTTTCACGATGTATTACGACTCGGAGGTCATAGAGTTGGATTCACAGAATCAGCCACCAAGACAATGCGTTGCATGCGGTAGGCAATTCGGTTGGGATATGAACGTCTGTCCCTACTGTGGGAAGGATTATAGACAACAGGTGTATGGGCCTCAACCCATGCAACAGATTGCACCGCAGCCACCAGTAAACAAAGGATCAGTTGCTGGGGCAGGAGTTGGAATCCTAGGTAGCGTCATGATTCTTATTGGGATTTTTCTCCCATGGGCTGGTGCCGGAGCATTTGGTTTTTCCATTTCATTTTCCGGTTGGGATTTGAATTCTATGTCGACTTCACTCGGAACCGGAGCATTATGGGAAGTTACTGCGCTGCTAGGTCTTGGTGTGCTTTGCATGATTCTATCCATCATAGAAGCTGTCACCGCCAAGGCTCCTGGTGCAATCGTATTAGTCTTCGGCATAATCTCCATCCTTGTGGCAATATTGGTATTCAATGAACTCAGCCCCATATTATCAATTCCCGGGGCATTCATTGGATTTGGCGTATATGTCTGCATTATCGGTTCGATAATTGCCACCATTGGTGGAGCAATAGGAGTCGCCCATCATACCCGAGCCCCTATGCAAACAATGCCGATGCAACCTTTGAGATAATCTCGACACCTGGCTGGGAATTGGACAACGGGTCCTTCTCAGCCAACATTTTTCTACCCCTCGTCAGGAGATAAGGTTTTTTCCGGTTACTCTCAGCCGAGATTTACTTTCGCCCAGGCGGGCTCTCGACCCATCCAAGTCTTTGGATCTCCTGCTCATATCCGCAAACATAACATCTACCTTTGAGAATCCTTTCCGGTTTCATCACAAATGCATATTTCAGATATTCGAATATCGTGAACGAATTTCTCCCGCATCGAGGACAAAGTCCGACTTGAGCTGCCATTTCCAATCTGCTCCATCAAATGGCAATCATCATGATAAGTCTTATTCCGCTCCATCCGGCCTATGATGCATTGACTGGATATGACTGGAATATATCAAAAGAACTAATGACCAATCGAATTTCAGAGATCATCATGTGTGTTGCGGTCCTCATTGGTTGGATGGAGATGGCAAGGCGAAAGAACCTCGTTTCATCGTCAGTGCTTATCATCGCGTTCACATCACTCTCGCAATCATCCACAATGTCTTCTTCTCGCAGATCTGACGACTCGTTATCGCCTCCGAACCCTTCACCACAAGTAATAAATGCATCCATGATTTAGGGCGCAATCGGGCACTCTATGAAGCTTTGGCGGCAAGGGAAGGTTAAGGACGTCTACGACGTCGACGGTCACGTCCTGGAATTCGTTTTCACAGACAAGATTTCCGTTTTCGACAAGATCATCCCGTCGGTGGTCCCTCAGAAGGGGGAGACCCTCTGCCGGACTAGCGCGTTCTGGTTCCAGATGCTCAGGGGCATGGGCATCAAGTCTCACTTCACCGAACTCATCCCGCCCAACCGGATGAGGGTCAAGAAGGTCGCCGTGATAACCGACTACAGCAAGATCACCCCGAAGACGACTAACTACCTCATACCGCTGGAGGTCATCTGCAGGCATTATGTCGCAGGCTCCCTCTTCGACAGGATCAACGAGGGGAAGGTGAGCCCGAAGGAGCTGGGTTTCCCGGCGAAGAAGAAGGTGAAGTACGGCGACGAGCTCCCGCATCCGATGATCGAAGTCACAACGAAGCTGGAGAAGGTCGACAGGCCGCTGACCAAGGCCGAGGCGATGAAGATTTCCGCGATGTCGAAGGCCGAGTACGACGACCTCGTCGAGATTGTCCTGAAGATCGACGCGGAGATTGCTGACGAGGCAGACCAGAGGGATCTGATACACGTCGACGGGAAGAAGGAGTTCGCCTTCGACGAGGACCGCGAGCTGATGATCGTCGACACATTCGGCACGGCCGACGAGGACCGCTGGTGGGACTGGATAGACGTGTCCAAAGGGAAGTTCACCGAGCTCAGCAAGGAGATGGTCCGGCAGCACTACAGGAAGACCGGCTACTACGACAAGCTGAAGAAGGCGCGTGCCGCAGGGAAGCCAGAACCAGCCATACCAGCACTTCCTGCCAAGAAGGTCAAGGAAGTCACGAAGCTCTACATCGACCTTTTCGAGCGCATCACCGGCGAGAGCTACTGATCAGTCGAGGTAGATCATCCGCTTCATGCGCCAGTCCCATATCCAGCTGTCGTCCGTCGACGCCTCACGCCTTTTGCCGATTATGTACTCGAGCTTCGCGTCGAAATCGTCCGCGTAGTGGATGGCGAGCGCCTCCGGGATCGACGGTTCCACGGGCGACCCCCATTCCTTCTTGCCGTGATGGCTGAGGATTATGTGGAGGATCTTGAACTTCTTGTCCTTGGGATACTCCGGGATCGCCTCGATCTTCTTCTGAACTATGTTCATCCCGACGACGACATGGCCGAGGAAGCTCCCCTCATCGGTCTGGCCTATGTTCGTCGTGATCTTGAACGAGTCGACCTTGCCGACATCGTGCAGGATCGCCCCGGTGAGGAGGAGGTCCCGGTCCATCTCCCTGTAGTTCTCCCAAGCGGTCTTGCAAAGCGAAACTACGTTCATCGTATGGAATAACAGCCCACCGATCTCGCTGGAATGCAGCGATATCGACGCCGGGCACTTGGAGAATTCGGCCGTGAACTTCTCGTCGAATACGGACCTGAGGAGGGTCGAGTAGTGCTTGTCTCCCACGGATTCGATCTCTTTCCTCAGCTTCTGGAGGAGCTGCTCGATGTCCTCCCTCGTGCCGATGAGCTCTTTGACATCGTACTCGCCTTCCGCCAGGCGTTTGACGGAGCCGCCCTCGTCCGGATTCACGGCGATCTCCAGGCTGCCTCGGTATTCGGACGCGGTCCCCACGACTCTGACTACGCAGTCCTTCTCGAGCGATTCGTAGGCCTTCTGGACCTCCACCGGATCCGTCCCGCCCCAGTACTTCACGGTTATCTGCCCGGTCTTGTCGGAGGCTTTGAACTCGAACATCTTCCCCTTCTTGTAGTCCGTCACAGGCTTCTTGTACTGCAACGAGAAAACCGAATTGACCTTGTCCCCCTGCCTGAGTTCGGCGATCTTCTTGCCAGAGTTGCCTGCCATCTGAATCAGCCCCCGATTGACGGAGCGGCCTCCCGCGCGTGCTCAATCGCCTTGCCGCGGCCAGTCCGCTCCTCGGACCATGCTATGCCGCGGCGGGATTATCAACCGCTCTGCTACACGTAGTAAGATTTCAGGTACTTCTCATTTCCATCGGATTCCGAGGAATCAGATCCATGAGGTAATAATCCCCGTTTGAGACTATTCCTCCAGGAGCGAACTCTATCTCGCGGCTGAACGCCGGTCCTCCGTACACGAAGGTGTGATACTCTCCGTTCTCCCCGCAATAGGTGATGGGACTCTCCTTCGCCCCGCTCCTCAGCGCCTCAATCCTCTCCAGCCACCGGCTGTCGAGGGTCCTCCCCAGGTCCTCTCTCCGGAGGAACCTCGAATTCAGCGCGACCACAATCGCTTTGAATCCTGCGCCGATGAATTCCTCCATGATCGATCTCTGATTCTGCATCCATAGGGGGAAAATCGATTCAAGGCCGACCCTCCTGCATATCCCCTCGCACCAATCCCTGTTCTGCCTGACGTCGATGTCTCCGAAGACGACGCCTTCGACGCGCTTCCCTCTGAGTTCCGAGAGAACCTCCAGGAATCGCGCCTCGTAATCATTGTCGTCGACCCCTATCTGGAGCAGGGGGATGCCAAGCGCGTCAGACTGGGACCGAATGAATTCCGACCTGACTCCGTGGAACGCGACCCTGCCCGTGTCCCTGCGGTATGTGTTTAGCATATGACCGATGCTTAAGCCATCTGCCTTAGCCTTCCAGTAGGCGAGGCAGCTGTCCTTGCCGCCGCTCCACGAAATCGCGTACATATGAATCGGATTCCGGATTACCAACATCGCGAGTATCCGCACGACCTGCAGACCACGCACCCTTCGACGTAGTCGACCATCGCGCCGCATTCGGGGCACTCCGGGCAGACGTCCCCCTTGTCGACGTGGTTCTGCTTCTCGACCGCCTGCGGACCGGACGGCTTCTGAACGATCTCCCTGCTCTCGACGTACCTCTCGAGCGCCTTCGCGATGGCGTCCGAGCAGGAGAGGATCATCCCTCCGGGCTGCCAGAGAGGCGACGGGCATCTGATGCCTTTCAGCTGCTTGATCACGGTCTTGACGTCGATTCCGGACCTCAGCGAGAGCGAGATCAACCGTCCGATCGCCTCGGACTGAGAAGCCGTGCATCCTCCAGACTTGCCCATCTGGGTGAAGATCTCGCACAGCCCGTGCTCGTCCTCGTTGATCGTGACATAGAGCTTGCCGCACCCAGTCTCGAGCTTGTGGGTCGCCCCCCGCGTTACCGCCGGGCGCGGCCTGGGTGCTCGCAGCGAACCGGCCGCATCTTCCCCCTTCTCGGATGGTCTGGCGCTCTCTTCGAGGGCCGACGGCTCATCCCCCTTCCGGTTGACCTTCCCTATGTTGAGGACCTGCTCGTCCCTGCTCCCATCCCTGTACACCGTGACGCCCTTCAGTCCTAGGTCGAACGCCATGAGATAAACCTTTCTGACGTCCTCGGGCGTCGCGGAGTGCGAGAAGTTTACGGTCTTGCTCACCGCGTTGTCAGTGAACTCCTGGAACGCCGCCTGCATCCTGATGTGCGTCTCGGGGGTGATGTCGTGCGCGGTGATGAACGTCCTGCGGACATCCTCCGGGATCTCCTTGAGTTCAGCGATCGAGCCGTGCTGCGCGACCTTGATCACGAGTTCCTTGCTGTAGAATCCCCGCTCCTTCGCGGTCGCCTCGAAGATCTGGTTGACCTCCGAAAGCTCGTCCTTGTCCATCACGTTGCGGATGTAGGCGATCGCGAACAGCGGCTCGATCCCGCTCGAGCATCCGGCTATGATGCTGATGGTGCCGGTCGGCGCGATCGTCGTGACGGTCGCGTTGCGCATGAGGGGGAATTTCTTGCGGAGCGTGCTCCTGTGGAAGTTCGGGAAGTTCCCTCTGACCTTCGCCAGGCTCTGCGAGGCGTCCCTCGACGTCGCGTGTATGAACTTCATCAGGTTGCGCGCGATCTCGAGCGCTTCCGGGGAATCGTACGGCACTTCCAGCCGGATCAGCATGTCGGCGAACCCCATTATGCCGAGGCCGATCTTCCTGTTGGACTTGGTCATCTCCTCGATCTGAGGCAGCGGGTACTTGTTGACATCGATGACGTTGTCCAGGAACCTCGTCGCCCAGACCGTGATGTCCTTCAGCCTGTCCCAGTCGATCGTACAGCCCGTCTCCCCCTTCCTGAGCATGTGCGAGAGGTTGATCGATCCGAGGTTGCATGATTCGAAAGGCAGGAGCGGCTGCTCGCCGCAGGGGTTGGTGCTCTCGATCTGCCCGATCTCCGGGGTCGGGTTGTCCCTGTTGATGCTGTCGATGAATATGGTGCCCGGCTCCCCGTTCCGCCAGGCCATGTTGACGATGAGGTCGAAGACCTGGTTCGCATCCAGCTGCTCCTGCGCGAGGCCGGAGTGCGGGTTTACGAGGTCGTACTTCGTCTTCTCCTTGACCGCCTTCATGAACCTGTCCGTCAGGGCGACGGAGATGTTGAAGTTGGTCAGGCGCTTCTGGTCCTTCTTCGAGGTGATGAACTCCAGGATGTCCGGGTGGTCCACCCTCAGTATGCCCATGTTCGCGCCGCGCCTCGTGCCTCCCTGCTTTATCGTCTCGGTCGCGGCGTTGAAGACCTCCATGAACGAGATGGGCCCGCTCGAGACCCCTTTCGTCGACTGGACTGAGTCGTTGGCCGGGCGGAGCCGTGAGAATGAGAAGCCCGTGCCGCCCCCGCTCTTGTGGATCAGCGCGGTGTACTTTATCGCATCGAAGATCTCTTCGATCGAGTCTCCCACCGGTAGAACGAAGCATGCGGATAGTTGGCCGAGCTCTCTGCCGGCGTTCATCAGCGTCGGGCTGTTGGGGACGAAATCCATCGAGGCGATCATGTCGTAGAACTTCTTCTCGATGCCTTGGAGCTCTTCACCAGTGACGCCGTAGTTCCGCTCGGCACCCGCGATCGCCTCGGCGACGCGCTGCACCATCTGGCGGGGCGTCTCCAGGATCTTCCCCTTGTCGTCCTTCTTGAGATATCTCCTTTCCAGAACCTTGATTGCGTTCTCGCTCAACGCGGGCTCTCTTGAAGAGCCAGCAATGCAAGAATTCTCCTTGTCATTGTCGGAATTTCTATCGAGTGAGTCGTCGCTCGTCTGTCCGTGCGCCTGCATCTATCCCTCCCCCATTTTGTGATCCTGATTCGTGATTCCTTGAATCCCTGGCACCGAGATTGAGGGCCGTACGGTCATGTTCGGTTCCAACCAGGGGCCGACGCTTTTTGGTCGGGCAAGATTGCTCGTGCAATCCGATATTTTGCCGTACTGGCCGAGTGTCATCCCATTCCTTCGGGGAACCCGAAGCGGTAGCGACGGACACGTACTACTGAAGATAAATCTATTTCTGGAATACGTTCTGATACTAGTCACTTCCTTGATTTCGACTGTATGACCTCCACAGATTATCGGATTTGTTATCATATCTATTACCATCATTAACCTAATTGTAGTGATCGACGACTCAAAAAATATATCGATGGCAACACTCATAAACATTGATAGACATTGTTTTCGCATCGAGTGGAAATGATGGTAGCAATCGAGGAGCAATAGCAAAATGAGAGTCAAATTGAAGCTTTTCGCATTCTTCAGACAGGCATTCGGCGCAAGCGATCTGCAGTACGAGATAAGAACAGGCGCGACGGCACAAGACCTGCTTGACGACATCATGTCTAAACATCCAACCCTCGAGAAATCAAGGAATCATGTGGTGATCACGATAAACAGGCAGGCGGTCCATCTGGACGCGCCTCTCCACGAGGGGGACGAAGTCGCGATCCTGCCCCCGGTGAGCGGCGGCTAGTTGAGCACGACCCTTCTCAAAGGCTGACCCGATTCGCAGGCCACCTCTCCGTCGACTTCAGAGATGCGGAATTTTGTTCCACCGCTTATGCCGAGCGGGTGGCAGAGCCTGTAGCTTTCGCACGAGATGACGCTGCATTTCCGCGGTTCGAACGACACCGTCGTCCCTTCGACCGCGGATTTGATCGGGACCGACGCGGGGATGCCGACCGGCTCCGCCTCGACGACGCGGACCCCGCCCTCGTGCACTTTGCATTCATGGTGCTTGTGCCTGACGGAGCTCACCTGGTACCATCGTCCGGCATCGAGGTTGAAGCAGACGGTCTTCAGCTTGCAGTCGCGGCACTCGGACAGAGGGCCGGTGTAGACGAAAGTCGCACCCTTCTTCGCCTGCAATTCTCCGACGAGCGTGATGACAACCATGGGCCCACCCCTTTCATCCCCCGATGACACCAGTGAGCCTCGCCAGCCTCTCGCTAGCCTCGCTCGTCATCCCCTTGTCCCCTAGGATCGTGTACCTGTCCTGTCGGACTTTGTGCGCACAGGTGAGCGCCTGGATCAGGATCTCGTCCGAAATCCCGAGCTGGTCCGCGGTCGTGGGGGCGCCGATCGCTGCTAAGCATTCCCTGATCCTCTTCCAGTCCCCGCCGTGCAGGTACATCGTCATTATCGAGCCGACGCCGCACTGCTCGCCGTGAAGCGCCTTCCGGGGAGCAAGGCTGTCGAGCATGTGCGAGAACATGTGCTCCGCGCCGCTCGTCGGCCGCGAGTTGCCCGCGATCGCCATCGCGATGCCGGAGATGATTATCGGCTTGATGGCCGTCCAAATGCTCTCCTCCAGGTTGGGCTTTATCGCCGTGGCGTGCATCATTATCGACTCGGCGGCGTAATCGGAAATCGTCGCCGCGCTCGAGCTGAAATCCTCGTTCCTCAGGCGCTGTGCGAGCTTCCAGTCGAGTATCGCGGTCTTGTTGCTTATGACGTCCGCGCATCCGGACGCCAGCAACCTGAACGGCGCTTTGATGATGATCTTCGTGTCGACGATGATCGCGAGCGGGACCTTCGCCTCGACGGATATCGATGCGCCGTTGCCGTGCAGCGAGGCCCTCGGACTGGCGATCCCGTCGTGGGACGCGCTCGTGGGGATGCTGATGTAGGGGACCTTGAGCTCGGTGGCGGCCAGCTTCGCGATGTCTATCTTGCTGCCCCCTCCGACGCCCAGCAGGAACCTAGACTTGGCGTCCTTCGCCACCCCGACGACCTTCTGGACGTTCTCGGAGGTCGCCTCACCCACCTGCACCATCTGGACCTCGTATCCGCCGTCGACGAGGATGTCCGCGATCGGCTGTCCCGCAAGGGACGAAGTCATGGGCCCCGTTACCATGAGGGTTGGGGACTTGAGCTCGAATTCGGAGCACACGTCAGGGACCTGGCCGATGACGTCGTGGCCCGCGAGGATCCTCCTGGGCAGGCTGATCGACTTGGATTTCGTGAAAATGTCGTCCAAAGGATCTGTCATCGTTTCACTGCCTCCGTAATCTGTCTTGCCCGAGCATCAAACTATCGTTGAGCCAGGTTCTGGGCCCGGCTACGGCTCATGCCTGAGCTTCTCTATGGACTCCACTAGCTCGTCCATTCTGAACGGCTTTGAGAGGAAGCCATGCGCGCCGTTCTTCAGGGCCTCCTTTTCGATCATGATGTCAGCGCTGACGAACAGGATCTTCGCGTTCTTGTTCATCACAAGGATCTCGACCATCGTCTCGACCCCGTTCTTGTTCGGCATCCGGTGGTCGAGGATGATGATGTCGGGGCGCTTCTCCATCGTCTGATACTTCCTGACCGCCTCGTCGCCGTCGTATGCGGTCGCGATGACCTCGTAACCCTTGAGCTTGAGAATGTCGCGGTAGAGGTCGACTATGAAGACCTCGTCGTCGACGACCATGATGCTCGTCATCTAGGATCGCACCTCTGGCAGCCTCACCGTCAGCTTGGCCCCCTTCGTATGGTCGCCACGTATGCGGTCGCCTATGATCAGGTGGCCCCCGAACCGCTTCGCCGCGGCCCTCACCATGAGGAGCCCGAGGCCTGCGTGCTTCCTGGTCACGTTGTCCGCCCTCTTCTCGCCCGCTAGCGCCCTTTTCATCTGATCGGGTATCCCCGAGCCTCTGTCCTCGACGGTCACGTCGACCATTCCGGACGGTGCCTTGGGCCTTGTGATAGTGACTTCGATGACCGGTTCCTCCGACTGGTCCTGCCTTACGGCGTTGGCGAGCAGGTTCAGGAAGACGTCTCCGAGGACGTCCGTCCCCTTGACGTTCACATGTCCGGCGTCGTTCCTGACGCTCACTTCGATGTGCATGTCCGGGTGCATCAACCTGAGGTCTTCGATCGACCCCTGGATGACCCCTTCGAGGGAAAGCGTGTCAAAGGCGTCGCTGTTGACCTGCTCCAGGCGGGCCATCTTCTTCACGTCGTCGATCAGCTGGGAGCTGTTCCTGATCTGGTCTATCGCCGACAGGAGGTAGTGCCTCGTCTCCTCGCTCGTCGAGGCGTCGTTGAGAGTGATCTCGAGGTAGCTGAGGACCGCCTGGTTGAAGTTGAGGATGTCATGGCTCATGAGGTCCAGATAGAACAGACAGTCGTTGTTCTCGTCCCGCCCGTGTTCCGATCGGGCGCCGGTAGTGCTTCCCATTTCTACACCTGTGCGATGTTTCTATTGTGCTGTCAATGGCCTGAAGTCATATTAATTCATGATTATGTGAATTTTTCTCTCGCGCAGAGCCCTGTCGGCCCCATATTCATCCGGTGAAATCGTCCAGGGTCGAGGATTCCGAAGCGGTCGTTCTGTCAGCGGATTCCGTCATTTTCGGGATGATCATGCTCGGAATCTCTTTGAGGAAATGCGTCTCGTCTTTCGTGAGAGCGCTGCCGCCGGACTCCGGCAACCCTCCCCAGAACCTCTTGAAGTCCTTACGCTCAGGCGCGAGGGATACTTTCTGTCGCTTGGCGAGGTAAGGGATGCCGTTGAGGAGGATGTGGACGTGGCCGCTGTCATAGATCGCCACGACGAATCCCTCCGGGCATCTGGTCGCCTCCCCCCTCAGCACCATGTCGCAAATGTCGCCGTCGAACGACGCGGTGGCGAGCGACAGCTTCAGCTCCTCGTGATGGGTGAACTTGACGAACCTCAATGCCCTGTTGAACTCCGAGAGCACCCTCTTGACCCTGAACCGCATCTCGCGCGCCTCGGCGGTGCCTTCTGAGAGGTACTCCTTGCTGCCGGAAGCGGCGATCTGTTCGATGACCTGCAGAACAAGGGTCGCTTTGTCCAGGGAATCGAATCTCAGCGCCCAGAAGATGTCGCTGCTTATGACGTCGTACAGTTTCCTGTCCTCCAGGAAGTCGATGACGCCGAACCTCTCCCGGTACTGGGCGTATATCGCGTCATAATCCGCAGCCCGCGCATCATCGACCGCATCGAAGAAGTACTTCTTCGCCGGATCATTGAGAACGGCCTTGGTGCCCTTGACCTTGGAAATCATGTATGCGATTACGACCGACCTTGGGTCCAGACCGAAGACCGTAATCATATCGGAAGCAATCCAGGAAGATGTTATATATAGTTTTCGAATTATATTGTGCGCTGGAAATGCGATGAGCGAGGCGGACCAGAAGAAAGACGAAGAGCCCGTCCCGGGCGCGGAAGAGTTCAAAAAAGGGCTTTCGTTCTGGGATTCCGGCAATGTCGAGGAAGCCATTTCCGAATTCTCAAAGGCCGAAGAGCTGGGGTTCAAGAAGGACGCCGTCGAGAACAACATAGGGGCCGGGCTCGAGAAGCTCGGCAGATACAAGGAAGCCTTGCAGCATTACTCCGAAGCGCTCAAGAACAATCCCCGGAACTTTTTTTCCATCAAGAATATGGCAGGCACTCTGCTGGCATTGGGTAGGTCGAAGGAATCCATCCCATACTTCGCCAGAGCTCTTAGGATGAAGGGAGATGACGCTCAGGTACGGTTCGATTATTTCCAGGCGCTCGTTGCTGATGGGAGGACTAAGAAGGCGATTAAAATAGTCGACCCCATCCTTGACGAGGCCACCTCAGAGACTTGGCTGGACGTTCTAAAAGTGCTCAGGGAGTTCCAGGCGAACGACGAAATCCTCGACATCAAGGACCGGATCCCTGAGAACCTGGCAGCCAATCCCTCAGTCCAGCTGATTATCGGCGAGGTCTATTACGAAAGCGGACTCGCCCAGGAGGCGACGGAGCAGCTGAAGAAAGGAATGGAAACTCAATCCGACCCGGCTAAGAAGAGCTGGCTCGGGCTGGCAGTACTTGCCGAAGGATTCGAGGAGGAGGGGATGGCGCTCCTTAGGGAGGCAATGAAGGAGGGCGAAGGCGACATCGAAGTACTGCGGAACATGTCCTTCGCGCTTCACGGGAGGGACAGGCTAGAGGAGGTCCTAGTCATTTACGAGAAAGCCGTGAGGATCTCACCCGAGGACTGCGTGATGTGGAACAACTGGGGAAACGCCCTCTACAACCTCGAGAGATACAAGGAATCGATCCCAAAATTCGTGAAGGCGCTGGAGATAGACCCGAATTACGAGATCGCCTGGAACAACATCGGAAACGCACTTGAGAAAATAGGTCTTTTCAAGGAATCCCTCCCCTTCCATCAGAGGGCCATCGAGATAAACGAAGGTTTCGACTACGCCCACTACGCGGCCGCAGTGGCGATGATGAAGATAGGGTCGAGGGAGCAGGGAGAGAAGGAATTGAACCGCTCGCTAAAGCTTCAACCGACCTTCCCCGAGGTATGGCTGTTGAAGGCAAGGACAATGCTCGGGAGCTTTCCCGAACAAGCGATCTTTTTCGCTTCCCACGCCGTCGAGCTCGATCCGGAGTCCTCCGAGGCGATGATGGTTCTTGCAATGTGCCAGCTTGTGAACAATCAGAATTTCGACGCTGAGATTACTCTGAGAAACGCACGCGCTCTTGCACAGGCGGCTGGAGAGGAGGAGATGCTGCACGAAATCAACGAGATCATCAGGGACGGCATCGTCGCGGTCAATCGCATGCAGAAGGCCGACGGTCTGAGCGATGACGAGTTCTCAGACAGCGATGAGATGTCATTGCCTGAGGAGGATTCCGCCGCGTGGTACCTGTTGGGAGAAGAGAATCTCCGCAAGGGGAAGAAGGAAAAGGCTCTGGGCGCCTTCCGGACCGCGAACGATCTGGATCCGGACTCCGCAACCATAATCTCCGCTCTGCTGAGGCTCGAAAGAGACAAGGAGCGATTGAAGAAGCATCTTGACAGTTCGAAAGACATCGTCCTCCGGGGGCTCTCAACGCCGGAGCTTGACAAATCCATCAGCGAGGCGGCCAAGAGAATCGGCTGATCCCGATCCATTGCGAACTGAATTCTCATTTCAAAGGATGTGTCCAGGTGAGCGAAGTCAGATTCAAGAACAGGCACCGGCTCAGCAAGAAGGAGATAAAATCCCTGGAGCAGGAGCTGATCGCATCGACGGGGTTCGCCCCGTTCTCGGAAGGATCACAGATCGACGTCGCCGAGTGGGACAAATGGACCGTAATCCTCGATTCCGACGAGATCGTGGGGATATACATCAACGACAGGCCTTTCCCGACCATCCGAGGGCTCCTCAGGATATCACCTGCATGCA
>Ga0315285_10000475_pt1 | contig 41415 bp, 35 predicted proteins | sample YL17G09_36_MG_FD_203698 | JGI IMG/M metagenome (GOLD analysis project Ga0315285, IMG submission 203698) | Sediment microbial communities from Yellowstone Lake, YNP, Wyoming, USA - YL17G09_36 | ecosystem: Environmental > Aquatic > Freshwater > Lake > Sediment | place: USA: Wyoming | collected...
ACGGCAATCAATTAGCCGTTGCCATTGCCCAAGCCCAAAGCGATTGGATGACCGAAGACTTTGTGTCGTTTAAGGCGAGGCTAAGCTGGAATTCTCCAGCTCAAATGAGCGGAATTTTGGTATTCGAAAAAGACAATCCTTCGGGTCTTCCAGAGAACGCCGGAGAATTTAAACTGCCGGTTGTTATCGGAATTTCGGACAATATTATAGTGAAAACTTATTTTAACAACAGCAACATGGACCCGGAATTTTCCTGTAATAAGGTTTTCCCGGTGGAAAGAGAGGTTCCAAAAACACAAGCAACTGCCCGAGTAGCGATAGAGGAATTATTGAAGGGGCCGACAGACGAAGAAAAATCACTAGGATTTTTTACCAGCATTAACCCTGGAGTGAAGATTCAGCACTTGACAATCGAAAACGGAACCGCTAAAATAGATTTTGACGAGCAGTTGGAATTTCAGGTTGGCGGTTCTTGTCGGGTTTCGGCAATCAGGGCCGAAATTACCCAAACCTTAAATCAATTCCCGACAATCAAAGAAGTAATTATTTCCGTTAATAATCGGACTGAAGATATTCTTCAGCCCTGATATAATTAAAAGGTCGTTAATAAATCGTAGTTAAATTTCAATCAAAATTTATTAGTTAAAATAATCGATAACGTTTATTTTGAGTAAATTTTTTTGGTGAAATTTTATTATCGTGGTATTCAGAAAAAAAAGCGATGACATGCCGGAGCGCAAGATGTTCCAGGGAAGCTGGAAGTGCAGTCAATGCGGCGCCGACATAACCGAGCTCCCGTTTGAACCCAAGGGGGACTTGCCATTATACTGTCGAGATTGCCATCAGGCAAGATTAAACGAGAGACGAGGTAATCAGGGTGGTTTTCAGAGAAAGATGTTTCAGGGAAACTGGAAGTGTGCGAGTTGCAGCGCAGATATAACCGAACTTCCTTTCGAGCCCAGAGAAGGACAGGAAATCTATTGCCGAGATTGTTATCGCAGTCAAAAAACGAGATAAGACATCTTATTTTGTTAAAAACAAAAAACGGCCTCAGGGCCGTTTTTTGTTTTTGTTTATGAAATCAATTTATGGTTTTCCGGGTGTCTTGTTCCATATCTCCTTGATTGTCTCGGTTAACTCGCTATAGTTAAAATATTCATTGAGCTTGTTTTTCCACTCCGGGTCGTTAATATCGATTGTTGGTTCGATGCCCGCACCCTCAATGGGTTGATTGTCGTCTCTGAGGGTCAGATGATTGACCAAAAATAAAGAATAATTTTCATCGGGGTTTATTTGATTTTCCAATTCATAGACTTTTTCTATTGTGCCCCAGCCTTTTGTTTTTGTCCCGACTGCCACTCCGACATTGTATTCTTTGAGCGCGGCCAGCATTACTTCGGCCGAAGACTGCGTATTATTGTCGGCTAAAATTATTACCCTTTTATACCTGACAAGACTCGACAGCCAGCCGATTTTTGTTTTGAAGGGGTCATAATTTCCCTGTTGGAAAAGTTCGAAAGCATATCTGTTCGGCCCGATAAACGGTCCAAGAAGATATTGAATGATATCGAGCGAACCGCCAATGTTTCCTCTTAAATCCAGTATCAGGGTATTCAGTCCTTCAACGTTGTCGAATTTTTCTGTTTCGTTTTTCAAATCCTCTACAGTTGTGGGTGACATTTTAGAGATGTAAAGATGGAGAATGTTTGGTCTGACTAAATTACCAAGGACCGTTGGTTCAACTTTCCCGGTTTCGGGATTAACGTTTTCGACTTTATTCTTAAGGTTTTCTTCGTCCTTTTTAACATAAAGAGCGCTTCTGCCGAAAGGTTTTAGGTTTACCAAAACCAAGTGTGCCAATTGGGGCGAAAATTCTTTTTTCGTGTCTTCGTCCATTTTTTCGGTTATTGCGATTATCATCCGAGACACTCCTTCTTTGTCGGCCGATGAGAGGTCTTGCGGCTGATTGGTCAGTTTTTGCGCCGCCAATTTAAAAAGATTGCTTAATTCTTCATCGGATATTTTATTCCAGTAATTTTCCTTAATCTTGTCGTAAATTTCCGAAAAAAATTCTATGTAGATATTTTTTTGTGTTTGTTGCGGCGCCTGCTTTTGTTGATTGTGTTTAAAGTAGAAATATCCTCCTAACGTGCTTCCACCTAATATCAGAAATATGACCAAAATACCCAATATGACTAAATACAGTTTTTTGTTTTTTGCGAAATATTTTTTAATATTCTTGAATTTTTTCCGCATATCATTCTATTATAAAACAAAAAAACAAGAAAACAAAACACTTATAGACAAAACAATAAAAATAAATTAAAATTCTAAAATATGGACGAGATTCAAAAGCAGGTCAACAGGAAAAACAAGATATTGATTATTATTCCAACCATTATTGCCATTATAGTGGTGGCTATTTTTATTTATTTGGATTTTAAAAACAAACCGAAGCCGGAACCAACTCCAAGTAATGGGGGGCAGGTTTCCGATTATAAGCCGAAACCGCTTTCTCCGTCTGAAAATCCGCTTAGGGCTATCCCATTGGATCCCGCCAAAGTCAGTCGATATGGCTGCGCCGGTCCTCAACAGCTTGAAACAGAAACATTGAAAGAACCGGACGGGGTTTGGGAGATAAAAAAGAACGGCGATACAGCCAAAGTCAGTTTGGGGAAATACAGAATCACTGCTCCGGCAAATACGGTTTTTGAGATTAAAAAATTATGGCTGTATTTTTACAGCGAAGGGTTAAGCGAAAGAGATGACAGTATTTATGCTTTGGAAAGTTTTTATACGTCGAAAATGTTGATTGTGGTTAATAATTATGAAAAAGAAATCAAGCTTGGCGGAGACGAATATATGTTGATTGAACTCGATTATCCTTTGGGTGATTTATATCCTTATGAAAAAGCCGCTGTTTTGGAATACGAACTGATTATCGAATTTAAGTGCAAAAATATAACCAATGGAAAATGCCTTGACAATAGCAACAAACCACTAGACTATTTGAACGATGCCAACATTATCTCAACTATTCGCTTTTTTGCCGAAGGTTGTCAGACATTTGAAAAAGACGTAGAAATCGAGGCAAAATTCAAATACTGAGTTATTCCTATTGACAAGTTTAAATAAACCTGCTATCATTATAATGGCACCTTAAGTGCACATTTCGAAAAAAGGAGGGTAAAATGGCCTTTTTTATAATCACGCAACGTTTCCGAGACGGATCCACGGAGTTATTCATGGGTTCCCAGATTCAAAGGCACAGAAAGACTATCGCCATTATGACGAAGAATGGCGTAATAGAGGTTCCCAAAAAGGGTGCTACCCTGATAACGGATCTCAAAATGCGGATCGAGACAAGTCGAGACGGCGAAACACATTAGGACATGCTCCTTCGAAGCCCCACTTAACCGAAAGTGGGGTGTTTTTTATTTGAAAATCGGATATACTTAAAATATGGGAAGGATTTTGCTTTATGAATCCTATTTAAGGATGATTGAGAATTCCGTGGGAACAAAGATGTTCCGTAATCTTTACCTAGAACACGGCGACAGAAAAATTGATGTCACTGAAAATGGCGATCTTTCCTGCGCTTTTTTTGTTTCCAATGTTTTATTGATTTGGGGTTTGATTTCCGAAGGACACGCAACGATTAAAGGAACAATAAAAGACATGAAAAAGAACGGTTGGAAAAAACTTCCGCAAAAAGAGCTTAAACCGGGCGATATTATTGTTTGGGAAGAGAAAAAATCCGGCAAAGGAAGGACTTGTTCTCATATCGGATTTTATATCGGCAATGAAAAAACCATAAGTCATTCCGATGGAATAAAAGCAATAAATTGCCATCATTGGACATATAATGACAGGAGAAAAATAACCGCGGCTTATAGACATTCCTTTGGGTCTTCTTAGCGAGTAAATCCTCGCTAAAAACATTATGAAAAAAATTCTGAAAATAGTTTTTTCGATATTAATAATTATTGTTCTGGTTTTGTTTTTATATTTTTTTGTCGGTAAGTCCAAGCCAGCAGAAAAAGTGGAGTGGGGCGTGACTTTCAGCGAAAGATATGCCAAGGATTTGGGTTTGGATTGGCAGAAATTATTCTCGGATATTCTGGATGATTTAATGGTTAAAAAAATAAGATTAATAGCCTATTGGGATGAAGTAGAGCCGCAGGAGAAAAAATATAATTTTGATGATTTAGATTGGCAGGTTGAGGAAGTCGAGAAAAGGGGCGGGGAAATAATTTTTGCCGTAGGCTGGAGAATGCCGCGTTGGCCAGAGTGTTATGAACCGGACTGGGTAAAAAGTCTTTCAAAAAAGGAAAAACAGACAAAGATTTTAGATTTTATCGCCGAAACGATAAATCATTATAAGGACAAAAAGAGCATTAAAATTTGGCAGATAGAAAACGAACCGTTTTTAAGAACCTTTGGCAAGTGTCCTTGGGTCGATGCTAAATTTTTAGACAAAGAAATTGCCCTGGCAAGGCATTTGGACCCGAGTCGGCCGATCATGATGACCGAAAGCGGAGAATTCAATACTTGGATAGGCGGAGCGAAAAGAGCCGATATTGTCGGGACTTCGCTTTATCGTAAGGTTCACGGAAAGCTCGGCTATATCAAGTATCCCATTCCACCGGTTTTTTATCAGCGGAAGTCCAATTTGATAAAAACCCTTTTTGATTTAAAAGAGATTATTGCCATTGAGGTTCAGGCCGAGCCATGGGGAGATAAACAAATCCAGCAAATGACAAATTCGGAACAGGATATTACGATGAGTTTTGAGCAGTTTATTGATGTGTTAGAATATACCCGTAAGACAGGATTTGAAAAAGCTTATTTGTGGGGCGTAGAATGGTGGTATTGGCGAAAAGAAAGGGGTGATGATAGATTTTGGGAAGGAGCCAAAGCGTTATTTTGATAAAAATTTATGACCATAGGCATAGATATAGGCGGGACAAATATCAAGGGAGTGCTGTTGGGGAATAATAAAATTATTGCCAAGGTTAAGATTTTAACCAAGTCAAAAAGCAATAAAAAAATCCTTATTGCCCAAATTTTTGAGTGTATAAACGAATTGATTAAGAACAGAAAAGGAATAAAGAAAATCGGAATCGGCGTAGCTGGGCCGATTGATTTCAAAAAGCAGAAAGTATTGAATCCGCCCAATGTTACGGGTTTGAAGAATCTTTATTTGGGAAAAATTATTCACAATGAATTTAAAATAAAAACCATTATTGATAACGATGTCCATTTGTTGGTTTTGGCCGAAGCCGTTTTGGGAGCCGGAAGAAAGAAAAATTTGGTTGTCGGTTTGGGTTTGGGTACGGGCGTTGGCGGAGGAATAGTCTTCAATAAAAAGATTTTGTACGGAGCCAAGGGCACGGCTGGTGAAATCGGCCATGCAACGATTTTAAATAATGGTAGAAAATGCACCTGTGGCAGCAGGGGATGTTTGGAAGCTTATGTCAGCGAAAGAGGGATAAGACAAACAGCCAAAGAAATTTTTAATAAAGAAATTGATTCCATCACTTTGTTCAAGATGGCAAAAAGAGGCGACAAAAAAGCAATTAAGGCCTGGAAAATCACTGGTCAGTATTTGGGAACCGCTTTGGCGAATATTGTTGATGAATTAAATCCCAACCTCATTATTGTTGGCGGCGGAATCGCCGGGGCAAAAGAATTTTTACTTGGTCCGGCGAGAAAACAAATGAGAAAAAATATTCTTTCGCCATTGGCTAAAGATACAAAGGTTGTTTTGGCGAAATTAGGAGTTTACGCCGGGGCAATCGGCGCAGCTTTGCTTTAATTTTATGGAAGGAAAAAACAAAAAACCCAATCCGTATATTATCGTTATTGTAATCCTGATTCTGGTTATAATTGCTTTTGCCTATAATCAATGGAAGCACGGGTTGTTCGGCAAAAAATCTATTGGGGAGACAAAATTATCCAACATAAAAACAGAAATATCCAAAGACGACATTCAGATAGGAAATGACAAGGCACCAATATCGATTATCGAATACTACAGTTATTTATGCAGTTTTTGCAAACAATTCGAAGACGATGCAAAACAGAAAATATTGGATAATTACGTAACCAAGGGTAAGGTAAAACTTATTTTGCGTCCATTTCCACCATACGAGACAGGTGAAGCGGTTTTATGCGCCAAAGAGCAGGATAAATTTTTGGAATACCATAATTATCTTTTTGAAAACAGCGATAAAGTCCAAAAGACCGATGACTTGAAAGTTTTTGCCAAGAATATCGATTTAAACGAGTCGAGTTTTAATCAGTGTATGGATTCGCACAAGTACAAAACCAGAGTGGAAGAATGGTATAAGCAGGGAACCAGTGATATGGAAAAAGCCAAAATCCCTGAAGACCAGAGAGGAACGCCGATGTTTTTTATCAATGGTGAGCCGTTGGTGGGTAACCAATCCTATGATAAGTTCGTGGAGATAATCGAGAAAAAACTTTAAATCTATTATGGATAAAAAACAAGCCAAAGAAAGAATCGGAAAATTAAGAGAAGAAATTCGGCATTACAGTTATTTGTATCACGTTTTGGATAAGCCGGATATTTCCGATTCGGCTTTTGATACTTTGAAAAACGAACTTGAAGAATTAGAATATAAGTTTCCCGATTTGGTTACCTCCGATTCTCCGACCCAAAGAGTAAGCGGCAAACCTCTGGATAAATTCGAAAAATTTCATCATCCCGCGCCAATGCTTTCTTTTAACGATGCTTTTTCCAAAGGAGAGATGGAGGATTGGATAACGAGAAACGAGAAAATAGTTAAAGATTTCGACAAAAACGGATTTTATTGCGAATTGAAAATCGACGGCTTGGCAATCGAACTGGTTTACGAAAACGACATATTGAAAATCGGGGCAACCAGAGGCGATGGGTTGATTGGCGAAGACGTGACCAGTAATTTAAAAACAGTAGGGGTAATCCCCTTGAGATTGACGGGAAAAATTTCCCGGTTCCGGCTCAAGACATTAGTGGTGAGGGGAGAAGTATTTCTGAACAAAAAGGAATTCGAAAGGATAAACAAAGACCTGGAGAAGAAAAGAGAAAAAACCTATGCCAATCCGCGAAATTTGGCTGCTGGTTCGATTAGGCAATTGGACCCGAAAATTACCGCCTCTCGGCATTTGGATTCTTTTGCCTACGGCTTGATTGGTGATTTTGGACAGAAAACTCACGAAGAAGAGCACAGAATATTGAAGACTCTTGGCTTTAAAATCAATCCCCATAATCGGTTTTGCGGGAACCTGGGAGAGGTTGAGGAATTCCGCAATTATTGGGAAAAAACAAGAGAAAAACTTGAATACGAAATTGACGGGATAGTGGTGCTTGTAAACGATAATGCTGTTTTTAAAAAACTGGGAGTAATCGGCAAGGCGCCGCGCGGAGCAATTGCCTATAAATTTTCTCCCAGAGAAGCAGAAACCATAGTTGAAGATGTTATTTGGCAGGTGGGTCGGACAGGGGTTTTGACTCCGGTAGCGGTTTTGAGGCCAATTGAAATCGGCGGGACTACGGTTTCCCGTGCTACGCTTCATAATTTTGACGAGATTAAAAGATTGGGCGTAAAAATCAACGATACGGTAATTGTTGGCCGAGCCGGTGACGTTATTCCCGACATTGGGGAAGTTTTGAAAAAAATGAGAACCGGCAAAGAAAAAGAAATCAGAGTTCCTTTGAAATGCCCGTTTTGCGGCTCGAAAGTAATAAACATCAAGGATGAGGTGGCTTATCGCTGTTCGGATAAAAATTGCGGAGCAATTCAAAGAGAGAAAATTTATCATTTTGCTTCCAAGAAAGCTTTTGATATTGTCGGCGTTGGGCCGAAAATTATCGATAAATTGATAGATGCAGGATTAATATCTGATGCTGCGGATTTGTTTAGTTTGAAAAAAGAAGGTTTAATTCCCTTGGAGAGCTTGCCCCGTAGGAAGCCGAAGGCTTTCCTTCGGGGATTTGCCGAAAAATCAGCTTCAAATATCATCAATTCGATTCAGTCCAAAAAAAACGTAAAATTGGAAAGATTTTTGTTCGGCTTGGGAATTCCTCAAGTCGGCGAAGAAACAGCTTTTGACTTGGCAAAATACTTGGGAAGCTTGGAAAAAATAAAAAATTCCTCGATCGAGGAACTGGAAAAAATTCAGGATGTTGGGCCGAAGGTTGCGGAATCGATTTACAAATGGTTCAGAGAAAAGAAAAATCTGGAATTTTTGCAAAAATTAAAGAAAGCTGGTATAACTATATTAAATCCGAAATCCGAAATTCGAAATCCGAAACTGAAAGGGAAAACTTTTGTTTTTACCGGAGAAATGGAGAGCATGAGCCGGGAAGAGGCAAAAGAAAAAGTCAGGGAATTGGGTGGAGACATGTCTGAATCGGTTTCCAAAGACACGGATTTTGTGGTTATTGGTTCGGAACCCGGCTCAAAATACGACAAAGCTCGAAAACTAGGCGTAAAAATAATTTCCGAACAAGAATTTTTAAAGATGATAAAATAATATGATTTCCAAAGAACAAGTTTCTCGAATAAACTCGGAACAAGTTGAACATATTGCCAGATTGGCGAGGATTGAATTGACGGAAGAAGAAAGGGAAAAGTTTACCAAGGAACTTTCCTCGATTTTGGATTACTTCGAAAAATTAAGCAAAGTCGATACTTCCAAGATTGAAGGTATATCGCAGGTAACTGGATTGGAGGACGTGATGCGCGAAGATGATGCGCAAAAAATCAAAGGTTCGGAAACAAGGAATAAAATTTTAGAACAAGCACCTCAGAAAAAAGGAGATTATTTTCAGGTGCCGAAAATATTGGAATGAATTTACCGGAAACAATCGAACAAGCTCACGAAGGACTGATGAAAAAAGAATTTTCCTGCATTGAATTGATTCGGGCTTATTTGGATAAAATCAAAAAGGAAAACAAGGAACTTAATGATTTTTTGGGCTTGACCGAGGATTTAGCAGAAAAGCAGGCCAAAAAAGTTGATGATAAAATTTCCCGCAGGGAGAAAATCGGGCCATTGGAAGGAATTCCGATTGCGGTTAAAGACAATATTTTGGTCAAGGATTATGAGGTGACAGCCGGCTCGAAAATTTTAAAAAATTATATTGCCCCGTATGACGCGACCGTGGTCAGGAAACTGAAAGAAGCCGGAGCAATTATCATCGGCAAGACCAATTTGGATGAGTTTGCCATGGGTTCTTCAACCGAAAATTCGGCTTTCGGAGTGGTTAGGAATCCGGTCGATACCACGCGGGTGCCTGGCGGTTCCTCGGGTGGTTCGGCCGTGGCCGTGGCAGCCAATCATTGTCTTGGCGCCTTGGGTTCGGATACCGGCGGTTCGATTCGTCAGCCCGCTGCTTTTTGCGGAATAATCGGATTTAAACCGAGCTATGGCGTGGTTTCGCGATACGGTTTAATTGCTATGGCTTCTTCTCTTGACCAGATTGGACCTTTGGCAAGGAACGTAGAAGATACCAGGTTGATTTTTGACGCTATCAAAGGTAAGGATTCTTTCGATTCGACCACCATAGAAGCAAAAGATTTTAAAAATTCCACCCATCATTTACGCGTCGGTATTCCAAAAGAATTTTTCAGCGAAGGAATCGACAGGGAATTGAGAGAAAAAGTCGAAAAGGAGATCAATAAATTTAGTGAGGTTGGTTTTGAAATAAAAGAAATCAGTTTGCCTTACAGCGAGTACGCTCTGGCGGCTTATTATATTGTTATGCCTGCCGAGGTGAGTGCCAATTTGGCGAGGTACGACGGCGTTAAATACGGATTTTCTCACCCTGCGGGTGACCACCCGAAGGGTGGAGCAAGTTTACTGGATTTATACCTCAAAACTCGAGCCGAAGGTTTCGGCAACGAGACAAGGAGAAGAATAATGTTGGGAACTTATGTTTTGTCAGCCGGATATCGCGATGCTTATTATCACAAAGCTCAAAAAGTAAGAGCTTTGATTAAGCAGGATTTCGAAAGAGTTTTTAAAGAAATTGATTTTATTCTTACTCCGACCACGCCCACCCCGGCTTTTAAAATCGGAGAGAAAACCGATCCTTTATCTATGTATTTATCGGATATCTATACCGTCCCAGTCAACTTGGCAGGACTTCCGGCAATATCTGTCCCTTGCGGAAAAGCAGACAGATTACCGGTTGGTCTGCAAATTATCGGCCCTCAATTCAAAGATGATTTGGTCTTAGAAATCGCACAAATTTATGAACAACTCCACCAGTAACCCTTTAGCTCAGAGGGAAACCGTTGTTCTGGCTCAGCTCGGTAATTTTTTCACCGATGTCTGGAATAAAACAATAGCATTTTTCAGCTCTTACCGTTTAAAAGAGATTCTTTTTATCACAAAGACAGTTTCTTTGATTATTTCTTTAATTTTGGCTTTTTTGATCATTGTTCTTTTAATCAAGATAAAATTTTTCTCAAAAGTGCGCAATACTTTATCTCGGACCAAGAAAACAAATTTTATCAATACCAAGAAAATAGCCAAAAAATGGTCAAAAATTGAGGGTAAAATAATCAGTGGGGTGGAAGCGAATTATAAGTTGGCAGTTATTGAAGCGGATAAGATTTTTAACGATGTTTTAAAAGAGCTCGGTTACGGGGTCCAGATAAGAATTACCAATATGGAAGAGATAAAAAAAGCGGGAAAGATTAAAAACAACATCGTTGAGGATTCCAAATTTGGCATTACCGAGAACGAGGCCCGAGCCGCGGTGGCTGCCTACAAAAAGGGGCTCGAGGATTTGGACGCGATTTGGCTTGCAAATTCATAAATTTTGTATTATTATTTAATATTATCGCGGGGTGGAGAAGTAGTATCTCGTCTGGCTCATAACCAGAAGATCGACCGTGCAATTCGGTCCCCCGCAACATTTTATGGCAGGGTAGCTCAGTTGGTTAGAGCGAGGGACTCATAAGCCCTAGGTCGTGGGTTCGATCCCCACCCCTGTCATTGTCTGGACCCGTAGTGTAGCCTGATTAACACGTCTCCCTGTCACGGAGAAGATCGAGGGTTTAAATCCCTTCGGGTCCGCCAAAAAAGAGGCAATTTTGGTTGCCTCTTTCCGTTTGCTTTTGGATTAATTTTGAGGTAAAATTAAGGCATATATTCAAAGGACATAAAGCCCATGAAGAAGAGATTTTTTATTAGATTGAATTTGATTTTGACTCTTGTTTTTTTGCTGATTTTTGTTATTATTCTATATTACGTCGACCCTTTTGAAGTCAGTTCCTTCCTTCTCGTTGTTTTTTATGTGGTTTTATTCGGATTGATTTTGGGAATTTTGAATTTAATCGGCACGCCCCTGAAAATACCATTTTGGGTCAGAATTTTAATTGCTTTAACCGTGGTTATTCTTTTAATTTTAAAAAGACACTAATTTTAATCATGGATATCGAGGGGTTAAAAAAACAAAGCACAAGTGATTTGGCTAAGATTAAAAACTTGGCTGATTTGGAGCAATATCGGATAAAATATCTGGGTCGCAAAGGCGAGATTACAACGGTTTTAAGGTCTTTAAAAGACTTACCGGCTGTTAAGCGTAAAAAAATAGGAATGGAGACAAACGAATTGAAGAAGGATATCGGATTAAAGCTGTTCAAGCTTAAAAATCAACTTATTGAAGAGGAAACGAAAAAGAAAGAAAGAAAGATAGACGTAACTGCCCCGGGAATAAAAATCAGTCGTGGTCATCTTCACCCCATGACTTTAATTGCAAGAAAAATCGAGGATATTTTCCAGTCAATGGGATTTAAGATTGTCGAGGGGCCGGATATCGAAACCGAGTATTATAATTTCGATGCTTTGAATATTCCCAAAGACCATCCTGCGCGCGACGCGTGGAGCACATTTTGGCTGAAAACAAAACCCGAGAAATTATTGCTTCGCGCCCATACCAGTCCGATGCAGATAAGATTTATGGAAAAAAACAATCCGCCTTTAAGAATTATTGTTCCGGGCCGCTGTTTCCGTTATGAAGCAACCGATGCTTCCCATTCTCATACTTTTTATCAATTGGAGGGATTAATGGTGGACAGAGAAATTAGCGTCGCCAATTTTAAGGCGGTTATAGAAGAATTTCTCAAGAAAATGTTCGGCAATGATGTGGAAACACGTATGAGGCCCAGCTATTATCCGTTCGTTGAGCCGGGCTTCGACATCGAGATGAAATTTCCCTCCGGAGAATGGCTGGAAATCATGGGAGCGGGCATGGTTCATCCTAATGTATTTAAGGCGGTCGGTTATGTGCCAGGCAATTGGCAGGGATTTGCTTTCGGTGTCGGCATAGACAGAATCGCCATGCTTAAATATAAAATAAACGATATCAGATTACTTTATTCAAATGATCTGCATTTTCTTAATCAATTTTAATTACCGCTGTAGAGGGAGCGGAAAAATTCATGAGGGAATCAATAGAAAAAATTAAACCAAGAAACGAGGAAAAAGAATTAAAATCTCTTCGCGAAGAGATAGGTGTTTTGATTGAAAAAGAGAAAAGTTTTAAAAAGAAAGGCGAGGAGTTTGATCACCGCCTCTTGATGGTTAAGCTGGAAACATTAACCAAAGACGATTTAAGTATATTCAAAAAACACAAAGAGGATACTTGGCAGGAGGGGGACTTTATCACCTATACAGATGGCGTGACTGAAGATTTAAAAATTTTAGAAAAAAATACAAAAAAGGGGAAAAGACAAGAAATATTTGCAGTAAGCAATTCTCGCGATAATTTTAGGGACTTTATAGCGGAAAAAGCAAAATTGAAATTCCCAGAGAAGAATCCGGAATAAACAGAGAGCAAGGGAATATCTAATAAACATGAAAATATCCTATAACTGGTTAAAAGAATATGTCGAAAAATTGCCTAAGCCGGAAAAATTGGTTGATTTGTTGACCGTGCACAGCTTCGAGGTCAAAACCGCAGAAAAATCAGCAAATGATTATATTTTGGATATCGATATTTTACCCAATCGCGGCCACGACTGTTTGAGTTATATCGGAGTAGCCAGAGAATGCGCAGCTTTAATCGATTCCAAATTAAAACTCCCGGCCATAAAATTAATTGAGGATAAAAATTTAAAAGCCGGGAATTTTATTAATGTGGAAATAAAAGACAAGGACGCTTGCCCGAGATATACTGCGCGCGTAATCACCGACATAAAAATCGGTCCCTCGCCAATTTGGCTTCAGGAAAAATTAAAATCAATGGGCCAGAAGTTGATAAATAATGTGGTTGATGCCGCCAATTATGTGATGTTTGAGACGGGACAACCGCTACACGCCTTCGATTACGACAAATTAGAAGGTAAAAGAATTATTGTCAGACGCGCTAAAAAAGGAGAAAAAATTACCACCTTAGATAACGAAACATGCGAGCTAAACGAGGATATTTTGGTTATTGCCGATGTCAAAAGCCCTTTGGCGTTGGCTGGCGTAAAAGGCGGTAAAAAAGCCGAAATTGGCAGCAGTACCAAAACCATTGTATTGGAATCAGCTAATTTCGATATTCGGGCAGTGCGGTCGACGGTGAGAGAAACGAATATTAAGACCGAAGCCTCTATTCGCTTCGAATATGGTTTAGACCCGAATTTAACCGAAGAGGCGATTAACAGGGTGGCGCAGCTGATCGGCGGGAAAATAGCCAGGGGAATTATCGATGTCTATCCGCGAAAGATTTTTCCCGCAATAATAAAATTAAATTTGGACAAAGTCGAAAGTGTTTTGGGTATAAAAGTTTCCAAAGCGAAAGTAATCGCATACTTGAAATCATTGGGCTTTACTATCGATGATTCTTTAAGGGTTATCATCCCTACAATTAGACGCGATATCGAGATTGAAGAGGATTTGATTGAAGAAATCGGGCGTTTAATCGGATACGACAACATTCCCACCAAACATCCGTTTGGATTGCTGGGAGCGGCCAAATCGGATGATGATTTGACCATAATAAATAAAGTAAAAACCATTTTTGAAGGAATCGGTTTTATCGAAATTTATAACAATTCTTTTGTGGGAAAAGATGATTTGGAAAAATTGGCGCTCAAAAGCGATGGTTATTTGGAATTGGAAAATCCTTTGAGCGTGGATTTGGCGTATCTGCGCAAGGATTTGCTGATTAATTTATTGAAAAACGTAAAAGACAATATAAAAACTTTTTTAAGAGACGAGCGAGGAATAAAGATTTTTGAATTAGGAAAAACTTACCAGCGCAGGGCCGGCAAAATATTCGAGGAAAAAATGTTAACCGGCATTATTGCCAGGCGCTCGGAAAGGATAAAAGGAGAGAATTTTTACGAATTAAAAGGAATCATCGATAACTTATTGAACAAATTGGGTATAACCGATATTTGGTATGATGATTACCAAGCCACGCCGGAATGGACCGACGATGCTTTTTGGCAGAAAACCGGGATAGCGGAAATAAAGGTGGGAGATGAAGAAATCGGTTTTTTGGGAGAAATAAATTCCAAAGTTTTGGCCAAATTGAATATCAGGGCATCGGTGGTGGCTTTTAATTTGAATTTTGAAAAACTTCTTAAATTGGCCGAAGAAGAGTTGATTTATGAGCCACCTTCTCCTTATCCTGCCGCGGTCAGAGACTTGGCGATTTTGGTCAATCAGGAAGATAGGGTTGGCGATGTTTTAAACGTAATTGAGACAGCGGGCGGAGAATTGGTTCAGGACGTGGATTTATTTGATATGTATGAAGGAGAAGAAATTCCCGGCGGAAAGAAAAATTTGGCTTTCCACATCATTTACCAGTCGTACGAAAAAACATTGAAAGACGAAGAAGTAGATAAAATTCAGAGAAAAATTATTCGGGAATTAGAAAAAAACGAAGGTTGGAAGGCGAGAAGATAAAAGCTTATATGGCAAAAACCAAGAAAAAAACAATCAAAAATAAAGCTCAAAAGAAAATCAAAAAGGCAGTTGAAAAACCCCATAAAGCGGTCGTGAAAAAAGCGCCAGAATTTATTAAACAAGCTCCAATCAGAGAGGAAAAATCAACGAGTAAAGAACCGAGTTATGAGGCAAAAGATATTTATGTTTTGGAGGGGTTGGAACCGGTGAGAAAAAGACCGGGAATGTATATCGGTTCAACCGGAACCGAGGGGCTTCACCACTTGATTTGGGAAGTAGTCGACAACAGCTTGGACGAGGCAATGGCCGGATATTGCACCCATATTGGGGTAACTCTTTTACCCAATAATCGGGTGGCAGTTGCCGACAATGGTCGAGGCATTCCGGTAGACAAACATCTTCAGACTAAAAAATCAGCTTTAGAAACCGTGATGACCACACTTCACGCCGGCGGTAAATTCGGCGGCCAATCGTATAAAATTGCCGGTGGTTTACACGGGGTTGGAGTTTCGGTCGTTTGCGCTTTGTCCAAGTGGATGCGGGTTGAAGTTTGTCGTAATGGCTATATCCATACTCAGGAATATTCTCGAGGCAGAGCCACTACCAAAGTTAAGAAAGAGGGTCAGTGTCGCGGTTCGGGAACCAATGTAATTTTCGAGCCCGACCCGGAAATATTTCAAGACATAAAATTTAGCTGGAGCAGAGTTTTAGACCATCTCCGGCAACAGGCTTATCTTACTCGGGGTGTAAAAATTACCATTATTGACCAGAGAGAAGGCGAGGACAAAAAATTTTTTCGCACCCATACTTTTTATTTTGAGGGTGGTTTAGTTTCTTATGTCCGACATCTAAACAAGAACAAGAAACTTATCAACCCCAACATCTTTTATGCCGAAAGAGAGAAAGATAATATTTTGGTGGAAATTGCCCTGCAATATAGTGAAGACATTGAGAGTCTGGAAATAAGTTTTGCCAACAATATCCATACCGGTGAGGGCGGAATGCATTTAACCGGTTTCAGGTCTGCCTTGACGCGCGTACTGAATGATTATGCGCGGAAAAACGGTTTATTAAAAGAGACCGATCAGAATTTAAGCGGAGACGACGCTCGTGAGGGTTTGACCGCGGTAGTCAGCGTAAAATTAAGAGAGCCGCAATTTGAAGGACAGACAAAAGCCAAACTGGGAAATCCCGATGCGCGAACCGTGGTAGAAGCCGTTGTGCTTGATACTCTTGAAGAATTTTTTGAAAAAAATCCGAATGATGCCCGTTCGATTTTGGGCAAATCAATTTTATCGCAAAAAGCCAGAAGAGCCGCCAAAGCAGCCAGAGATACGGTAATCAGAAAAGGAATTTTGGAAGGAATGACCTTGCCGGGCAAGTTGGCCGATTGCACCAGCCGCAGTCCGGAAGAATCGGAACTTTACATCGTTGAGGGTGACAGTGCTGGCGGCAGCGCCAAACAAGGTAGAGATAGGCATTTTCAGGCAATTCTTCCTCTAAGGGGTAAAATTTTAAACGTAGAAAGAGCAAGATTGGATAAAATCTTGGCTTCCAAGGAAATCAGAGCCTTAGTCATTGCTTTGGGCACCGCGATTTCCGAGGATTTCGATATTTCCAAGCTCCGCTATCAAAACGTAATCATTATGACCGATGCGGATGTTGACGGCGCACATATTCGGACCTTGCTTTTGACCTTGTTTTATCGGTATTTTCCGAAGATAATCGAAAGCGGTTATTTGTATATTGCTCAGCCGCCGCTTTATAAAATTCAGAAAGGCAAAGAATCGGTTTTTGCTTACAGTGAGGAAGAAAAAAACAAAGCTATAGAAAAATTAAAGAAAGAATCCACCTCCACTAAAGCTTCGGCGGACAAGAAGGGCGGGGAAGTAAACATCCAGCGCTATAAGGGTTTGGGAGAAATGAATCCGAGTTTATTGTGGGAAACCACTATGGACCCGGCGAAAAGAACCATGAAAAGAGTAGGTATCGAGGATGCCGAGGAAGCGGACAGAATTTTTGATATTTTGATGGGCGCCGATGTTTTACCGCGCAAGAAATTCATTCAAACCCACGCCAAAAGCGTTAAAAACCTTGACATTTGATTTTTAAAGGTATAATCTTAAAATGATGGCCTTAGGGCCATTTTAAAAACCATGAAAATTTTAGATAAAATCGTAAATTATTTAAAAGAGACAAAAGCAGAGATGAAGAAAGTGAATTGGTTGACGAGAAACGAAGTCATCAAATACACCCTGATTGTAATTGGGTTGAGTTTTGCCGTGGCTTTATTTCTTGGCGGCTTGGATTTTCTTTTTACGTTTTTAATCGGTAAATTTTTATTGTAATATGCCAAAACAACAAGTAAGCGGAGAGAGGCATTGGTATGCCATTCATACTTATCCTGCTTCGGAAGATACGGTAGCACAAAATTTGAAGCAGAGAATCGAGTCCTTGGATAAAAAGGATACGATTTTCAATGTTTTAGTTCCCAAAGAAAAAAAGATAAAAATCAAAGCAGGCAAGCGCTATGTGGTTGAGGAAAAAATCTATCCCAATTATATTTTTGTGGAAATGATTGTAACCGATGATTCTTGGTATGTGGTAAGAAACACGCCGCGAGTTACTGGATTTATCGGCGCGGGAATCACGCCGATTCCGATTGCCGAAGAAGAGATTAAAAAATTATTGAAGCGGACAGTTACCGAAGAGCCGACTTACAAGATTGAGGTGGAAGTCGGGGATGCGGTGAAAATTACCGATGGTCCGTTTAAGGACTTTGACGGTAAAATCAGCGAAGTTGACCAATCCAGAGGCAAAGTTAAGGTTCTGGTAAATATGTTTGGTCGAGAAACCCCAGTCGAATTAGATTTCCTTCAGGTGAAGAAAATCTAATTCGCAATTTCTAATTTCTAATTTCTAATTTCTAACATATATGGCAAAAGAAATAAAAGCAATTATTAAACTACAACTCGAAGCCGGGAAAGCGAACCCCGCGCCGCCGGTGGGCATCGCTCTTGGGCCGCACGGTATTAATCTTGCCCAGTTTTGTCAGCAATTCAACGAAGCCACAAAAAATATGGAAGGAAATGTCGTTCCCGCGGTGGTTACCGTATTTCAAGACCGTAGTTTCGAATTTATTTTAAAAACTCCGCCAGCAGCCGATTTATTGAAAAAAGCCGCGGGCATTGAAAAAGGTTCTGGCGTGCCGCAAAAAAATAAAGTCGGAAAGGTAAGCAAGAAACAAATCAGGGAAATAGCCGAGAAAAAAATGGTGGATTTGAATGCCAATGATGTCGAGGCAGCGATGAAAATAATCGAGGGCACGGCGAGAAATATGGGCATCGAAGTTATTGATTAATATGAATATTTATGGAAATCCTGAAGCCAAAAAAATTGAAACTCGGAGACACAATTGGAGTAATTGCTCCTTCTGGAATTGTTGAGGCCAGGGGACTGGAAGCAGGAGTTAGAACACTTAAAAATTGGGGTTTTAAAGTTAAATTGGGAAAGCACATTTTCAAAAAAGTAGAAGATTATAGCGCGGGAACACCCCAGGAGCGAAGAGAAGATTTTGAAACTATGGCCACTGACCCGGAATTGAAAGCCATTACCTGCGCCGAGGGCGGATATGCTTCCAGCTCGGTTCTTTTGGCGCTTAACCCCAAAGTTACCGAGGCGTTTCGCGCTAATCCTACTCTGCTTTTCGGCTATTCCGATTTCTGTGTTTTTTTGAACGTCAATTTTTCGTTGGGACTAACCGGTATTCACGCCCCCAATCTTGTCAGTTTGAGCGCTCACAACAAACAAACCCAGGAATCTTTGAGAAAAGCGCTTTTGGGCGAAATGGAACTGAATTACGGTTCCAAATTTTTTACCGAAGTTTTAATCCCTGGCAAAGCCGAGGGTTATTTTTTACCCACGAACCTGGAAACTCTAACCCATCTTTTTGGCAGTAAATTCGACCCCTTGGAAAGTTTCGATGGTCCGATAATTTTGGGATTGGAAGAGGTATGGGAGGATAAAAGCGACGTGAGAAGATTGTTTGAAGAAATTATTCTTCATCGCTGCTTTCACAAAGTTAAGGGAATTGTTCTGGGCAGATTTATCGGCGACAGCGAAATCGAATATCCGAAATGGGGCAAGAAAACCAGCTGGCACGAACTTTTTATGTCTTTATTGAAAGATAAAGGCATCCCCGTGGTAGAATTTCCGAATTTCGGACACATAGAAGAGCAAAAAAAAGTATTCAGAATTTTGAGGAAAAAATCAAAAAAAGAAAAAACTATCTACGGCGAAAATCTATTCTTGGCTCTTCCGGTCGGCGCCAAGGCAATTCTTGATGCCGTGCCCGATAATCCATCTTTAATTTTTCAGGAACAAGCAGTGGACACTTCTAGATAAAGGATATAGAAAAAATTGACCCCAGCTGCGGGGGCTTTTTTTATTGAGCTAAAAATGATAGGATAAAAATATGACGAAATATAAACCCACAATTGGTCTCGAGATCCACGTCGAACTTAAAACACGAACAAAAATGTTCTGTGATTGTCTTAACGACCCCTTGGAAAGAAAGCCGAATGTTAATATTTGTCCGATTTGCACTGCTCAACCCGGTTCTTTGCCGAAAATCAACAAACAGGCAGTCGAAAGCGTAATCAAGACCGGGCTGGCTTTGAATTGTCAAATCAACGAAAAAAGCTGGTTTGAAAGAAAAAATTATTTTTATCCCGATTTGCCAAAGGGTTATCAAATCAGTCAGTACGAAGCGCCGCTGTGTAAAGACGGCTATTTGAAAATCAATAATAAAAAAATAAGAATCAGAAGGGTTCATTTGGAAGAGGATACCGGAAGATTGATTCATGACCAGGATAAAGACACTTCTTTGGTTGATTTCAATCGGGCGGGTGTGCCTTTGATGGAACTGGTAACCGAACCGGATATTGTTTCGGCAACCGAGGCGAGGAAATTCAGCCAGGAATTACAGTTGATTTTAAGATATTTGGGAATTTCCGACGCAGACATGGAAAAAGGACAAATGAGAGTGGAAGCGAATATATCTCTGGATATGGGCACCAAAGTTGAGGTTAAGAACCTGAATTCTTTTCGCAGCGTGGAAAGAGCAATCGATTACGAGATTCAAAGACAAAAACAAGCATTGGAAAGCAAGGAGAAAGTCATTCACGAAACGCGGGGCTGGAACGACAGCAAACAGGAAACTTTTTCCCAGAGAATTAAGGAAACATCCGAGGATTATCGATATTTTCCCGAACCGGACCTGCCCCCCTTAAAATTTTATCAGAAAGACATCCAAAAATTAGAAGCAGAAATACCGGAATTGCCGGCCAGGAGGTATAAAAGGATTAAAAAAGAGTATAAGCTTCCTGATGCTACGATTGAAATTTTGGTTGCTTACAAAAACTTGGGAGATTTTTTCGAGGAAGTTGTAAGCGAATTAAAGGCTTGGTTGGAAGCGGGAAAAATAAAAACCGATTTGGACAAATTGATAAAATTAAGTTCGAATTATATTCTTACCGAGTTTCCGAAATACGCGGCAAGCAGCGAAGACGTTAAATTTACAGCGGAAAATTTTGCCGAATTGATCTATCTTACCTTTATTGGCGAAATTTCTTCGAGCGGGGCGCAAGAAGTTTTAAAAGAAATGTTTATGACCGGCAAAGACCCTTCGCAGATTATCGAAAGTAAAAGCTTAAAACAAATGAGCGATGAGGATGCTTTGGATGAAGCCGTGGAAACTGTAATAAAAAATAATCCCCAGGCGATTGGGGATTATAAGAAAGGAAAAGATACTGCGCTTCAGTTTTTAATCGGTCAGGTGATGAGAGGAACCAAGGGAAAAGCCAATCCCGAAATAGCGTCGAAAATATTAAAGAAAAAAATTAAGAAATAAAATTATGGAAAGAGGACCAAAAATTCCACCAGAAGAGCTAAAAAGAAAATTGGGGAAAATAGAAAGCGAAAAAGCAGTAGAAGATCTTGAGGAAGCATTCGATAAATCGAAAGATTTATCCGAAGAAGAAAGGGAAAAAGAGATTTTTTCGATTCCGGGCGTAGAAAAAGGGAAGGACTGGGATAAAATGCAAAAGCATCTAAGAAAAAAGCGGGAATAAAAAATTTTCAACTAATTTCTCTGCTTGCTTGGAATTGGATACCCAGTGAATATTTTTGCCGGGATATTTGTTTCCGCCCGAGGCGGATCGGCCTTGGGCCGAGAACCATGTCATTTGTCTTTTCATAAATTGATGAGTATGAAGTTTTATATCTTCAATAATTTCTTTTTTAGGTTTTTTTGCATGCCATTCAGTATAACCAATTGTGTTTTTTAAAACTATTGTCCAACCGTATTTTTTTACCAGATTTCTGACTTCTTTTTCTAATCCGGATTTTATCATCTTATCAATCCTTCTGTCAGTTGATTTTTTAATTTCGAGAGGGGATTTTTTGATTCCGATATAAAGCACGTCCCAGCCCGAGGCTGGTCCGCCTTGGGCGGAGAATTCCAAAACAGGAACAGGTTTTCCTGTTTTTTTGATTATTTCTAAAGCCCTGATTAATCTGCGCCGGTTTTTGGAATCGATATTTTCAGCTCTTTTGGGGTCAAGTTTCTTTAATGCTTTGAATAATTCTTCGGTTGATTTCTTTTCCAAATCTTTTCTCAATTTCCAATCGGGTTCGACCTTGGGGATGTTCAATCCTTCAACCAGTGCTTGAATATAAAAACCCGTGCCGCCGCAAATAATCGGTGTTTTTCCCCTTTTATAAATTTTATCTATTGCCAGTAATGCTTTTTGGCGATATTCGGCAACAGTGATTTGTTTTTTTGGACTGACAATATCCAAACAATAATGGGGGATTGATCGCATTTCTTTTTTCGTGATTTTTCCCGTGCCAATATCCATTTTTTTATAAACTTGTCTTGAATCAGCGGAAATAATTTCTCCGTTTATGTCTTTGGCTAATTTAACAGCTAAATCGGATTTTCCCGAAGCAGTGGGGCCCAAAACGACAATTAGTTTGGGTTTTGTAGATTCGTTAACCAAGTCATTTAAAATTTTCCAGCGTGTTTTTTTCTCGGCAAGCGGCACATTGTCCTTGAATTTCGAAGCCAAGGTTCCGGTTCGGGTGGAATATTTATTCACGTAAGCCTTGGCGAATTTTATTTCTTTAAAAACTTTGACTGTATTTTCGAATTGTTTTTTTGTTTCTTCGGGAAAACCGACAATCACGTCAGTGGTAATTTCAGCTCGGGGGATTTTTGTTCTGATTTTTTCAATTAAATTTTTATATTGCTCAACGGTGTAGCCGCGATTCATTTTTCTTAAAATTTCATTGTCCCCGCTTTGAATCGGTAAATGGATTTCCTTGGAAATTTTTTCACATTTGGCGATAGTATCAATCAATTCATCGGACATGTCCTTGGGATGGGAAGTGAGAAATTTGATTTGAAAATTTCCCGGAAGGTCGTTGATTTTTTGCAGAAGCTTGGCAAAATTATATTGGCCCGCCCCATCGGCGGGCAGGTATGAATTTACATTTTGTCCCAATAAAGTTATTTCTTTATAGCCTTTTTTGATTAAATTTTTTACTTCATCGATAACCTCTTTGATTGAACGGGAAATTTCTCTGCCGCGGGTAAAAGGTACAACGCAATAGGAGCAGAAATTATTACACCCGGTCATAATCGGCACAAAAGCGGAATTAGGGAAAAGATGTTTTGGTTTTAGTTCGAGATAATTTTTACCCAAAAACTGATTTATGCTTAAAATTTCTTCGAAGAACTCTTTAAATTTAGGAATATCGGATTTTATTAAGCAGCCAGTTAAGATTTTCTTAGCATTTAATTTTTTAAATTTTTTCTTTAAACCAAAAATTCTGTCAATCGCGGTTTGGCGCACAGAACAAGCATTGACTACGATCAAATCCGCCGCTTCCAGAGCGCTGGATTTTTTGTATCCCTGCTTTTCTAAAAAAGCAGCGATTCTTTCGGAATCGCTCTCATTCATTTGGCAGCCGAAGGTTTTAATAAAATATTTCATGATAATTTTCCGATAAATTTATCGATTTTCATCATGCCGATATCGCCTTTTTCCCTGGTTCTCACGCGCACGGATTTTGCTTTTTGTTCCGCGTCGCCGACTACCAGCATATAGGGAATTTTTTGCATTTCCCCTGCGCGGATTTTTTTGGATACGGTTTCATTTTCGTCTTTAACTTTTATTCTGAATCCCTTTTCTGTCAAATCTTTGCCGATTTGTTTGGCATATTTTTCGTGGCGGCTTCCCACGGGAATTACATAGATTTGAACCGGGGACAGCCAAAAAGGTAGTGTACCAGCGTAATGCTCCAATAAAACGCCCACAAAGCGTTCTAACGAGCCCAGGAGAGCGCGGTGAACCATGTATGGTCTTTGTTTCTTGCCCTTATCGTCAATGTAAACCAAATCGAATTTTTCCGGCAGATTGAAGTCGAACTGCACGGTTGTGCATTGCCATTCTCTGCCCAAAGAATCTTTTATTTTAATGTCGATTTTCGGTCCGTAGAAAACTCCGCCGCCTTCGTCAACCTGGTATTTAAGTTTTAATTTATTCAAAACAAATTTCAGAGTATCAATGGCTTTTTCCCAGTTTTTGACTGTGCCGACAAAATCTTTCGGTCGGGTAGCCAAATAGATTCCGTATTCTTTAAATCCGAAAGTTTTGAGCAGTTTAATGCCGAATTTTACTGCGCGCATAACTTCATCGGCCAGTTGTTGCGGAGTGCAAATAATGTGCGCATCATCTTGCGTAAAGCCGCGAACTCTGACCAAACCATGTAAAACTCCCGAGCGTTCATAGCGATAAACCGTTCCCAATTCCGCCCATCTTATGGGTAGGTCGCGATAACTCCTGGTTTGGGTTTTGTAAATCTTCATATGGAACGGACAGTTCATGGGTTTAATCAGATATTTATCGCCCTCGACTTCCATTGGTCCGAACATATTTTCTTTGTAAAAATTTGTATGGCCCGAAGTTTGCCAGAGCTTTATTCTGCCGACGTGCGGACTGCGAATAATTTCATAGCCATTTGCCAGATGTTCTTTGATCCAAAAATCTTCAATTATTTGGCGTAAAATTGCGCCCTTGGGATGCCACAAAATCAGTCCTGGGCCGACTTCTTCGTCAATACTGAATAAATCCAGTTTTTGACCAAGCACGCGGTGATCTCTTTTTTCCGCTTCCTCGATTTGTTTCAAATAAGCATCGAGTTCTTTTTTGGTTTCAAAAGCAACTCCGTAAATTCTTTGCAGCATTGGATTTTTCTCGTTTCCGTGCCAGTAAGCACCGGCAATTTTTATTAATTTAAAAGCATCGGGATTTATTTCTTTGCTTGATTTAACGTGCGGCCCGGCGCATAAGTCTACAAAATTGCCACTTTTATAAATCGTTAACTTTGAATTTTTGACTTTTGACTTTTCATTTACAAGCTCGAGCTTGTACGGTTGTCCAATAAATAATTTTTTCGCTTGTTCTTTGGTAGCGAAACTTTTTTCAAATTTTATATTTTGCTTAATCAGTTCTTGCATTCGTTTTTCGATTTTCGGCAAATCTTCCGGGGTCAGGGTTTTATCTAATCCAAAATCATAATAAAACCCATTTTCAATTGTCGGTCCAATGCCAAATTTAACATTTCCGAAGATGTCTTTCACTGCATGTGCCATTATATGGCTTATCGAATGTCGTATTGTCTCGATTTTCATATTTAGTTTTTCCGCCCGAGGCCTGCCTGCCGGCAGGCAGGCGGATCAGCCTTGGGCTGATAGTTCTTCTGCTTCATCGCAGAGGATTTTGAATTGTTCGTCTTTATCGCTGATGCGGCCGGAAATAATGACGATTTTCCCTTCCTGCCAGATAATCGGATTTCTTTCCAGTGTTCCGGCAAAAACCAAGGCCTCGATTTTTCCGGTTAAATCTTCCATTCCCACAAAAAGCATCGGTTTTCCGGATTTGGTGATGAATTTGGTAATCTTGGTGATTACTCCGGCGATTTTCAATTTCTTGTTGATTTTATTTTTATCCACATCCTTAATCAGGGTAACTTCTTTTTTGAATAAATTTTTGTGCGAACTTAAAGGGTGGTCAGAAATATACATTCCCAAAAGTTCTTTTTCCCACTGAATTTCATCACTTTCCAGTTTTCTGTTGTTGTGATTATTGGAAAATAAAAAGTGATTGTTTGTTCCCGCCTCCGAAGCGAATAAACTGGTTTGACCATATTGCCGTGTTTTTTGTGCTTCGCGCGCAAAATCGAGCAATGCTTCCAATTGTTCCAACAATTCTTTTCGCGAAGCCAGTTTGTCGAAAGATCCGGCTTTAATCAGGCTTTCCAAAGATTTTTTATTCAAAACAACCGGTTTATCGGGAGCAGGGGAAAGTCGGGAAAGAAAATCAGCCATTGTTTTGTAGGGGCCGTTTTTCTTTCTTTCCTCAACAATCTCCTTAACTACATTATGCCCCACATTTTTAATTGCTGCAAGTCCGAAGCGGATAGATGCGGGTGGAATAAGGGTAAAATTGTCGAAGCTTTCATCGATATCCGGCGGTAAAACCTTGATTCCGTGTTTCTTGGCTTCTTCGACCAGGATATTCACTCGGTCCAAATCTTTCTGGTCAGCCTGCATCAGGGCAGTAATGAATTCTTCGCCAAAATTGGCTTTCAGATAAGCGGTTTGATAAGCGATTAAAGCATAGCAGGTGGCGTGAGAACGATTGAATCCATATTGGGCAAAGGGTTCGATGAAGTCCCAGATTTTTTGGGCAATTTCTCTGCTGATGCCGTTATTGACCATTCCGCTGATCATTTTTTCGGTTTGCTGTTCCAGGAGTTTTCTGATTTTTTTGCCCACTGCCTTTCTCAGGACGTCGGCTTCGGAAGAAGTGAATCCGGCCAAATCTTTGGTTATGCGCATCAATTGTTCCTGATAAACCGCGATGCCGTAAGTGTTTTCCAAAATCGGTTTAAGTTTGGGATGGATATATTTTATTTCTTTTTCTCCGTGCTTGCGGGCAATGAATTCAGGAATAAGATTCATCGGGCCGGGCCGATAAAGAGCAACCATGGCAATAATGTCTTCGAGCATGTTGGGTTTCAATTTCTGTAAATACTTTTTCATTCCCGAAGATTCCAGCTGGAAAACTCCGGTAGTATCGGCTTTTCTGAAAACATTGAAGGTTTTTTCGTCATCCAAGGGGATATTATCAATATCGATTTTTATGCCCCTTAATTTTTCTATTAATCTGATTGTGTTTTCAATAATCGTCAAGTTTTTCAAGCCCAGGAAATCCATTTTTAAGAGTCCGAGACTCTCGATGCTATGCATTTCGTATTGGGTAACGATAATTTGGTCGTCTTGAGAAGCATATTGGCGCGGAGTATAAAAATCAAGCGGATTTTTGGTAATCACTACCCCGCAGGCATGAGTAGAGGCGTGGCGAGCTACTCCTTCCAGTTTTTTGGCAATATCAATCAAGGTTTTTACCTGGTCGTCGGTATCGTAAGAGCGGGATAATTCGGGAACTTTTTCCAATGTTTCTTTCAGGGTAAATCCGAAAGGAATCATTTTGGCAATCTGGTCGCAGAAAGTATAGGTATAACCCAGGGCGCGGCCAGCGTCCCTGACCGCGGCGCGGGCAGCCATGGTTCCAAAAGTAATAATTTGCGCCACGTGTTCATAGCCGTATTTTTTACTGACATAATCGATTATTTCATCGCGCCGAGTATCGGCAAAATCCAAATCAATGTCCGGCATACTGATTCTCTCGGGATTCAAAAATCTTTCGAAAAGAAGACCGTATTTTAATGGGTCGATATTAGTGATATTCAAAAGATAGGAAACCAGAGAGCCGGCAGCCGAACCTCGTCCGGGACCGACCACGATGCCTTGGTTTTTTGCCCAGTTAACCACGTCTTGAACAATCAGGAAATAGGAAGCAAATCCGGTTTTTTTGATTGTCCGCAGTTCGAAATTCAAGCGTTCCCTGATTTCCTTTACTTGTTTTTTATTTTTGTCTTTTTCAAAAAGCGTGGGCGGAAATCTTTTGGCAAGTCCGATTTCGCAGAGTTTTTCCAAATAGCTGTCCGCGGTTTCTTTTTCCGGCAAGGAAAATTCAGGAAGCTCGATTTTTTCCAGTTCGATTTTCAAATTACATTCTTTGGCGATTTTTTGGGTATTTTTGATTGCTTCCGGAGCGTTTTTAAAAGCCCGAATCATTTGGTCGGGAGGTTTCAAGGAGTAATCGTCTTCCGTCATATTCATTCTTTCTTTTTCGCCAACAGTGTGATTGGTTTGTACGCAGAGTAAAACATCGTGCACATCGGCATCTTCCTTATTCAGATAATGGACATCATTGGTCGCGACCAAGGGGATGTCCATTTCTTTACTTAATTTTATCAAGCCCTCGTTTGTTCTTACCTGGTCCAGGGAATTGGGATGGTCTTGGATTTCCAAATAAAAATTGTTTTTGCCGAAAATTTCCCGATATTCCAAGGCCGCTCTTTTTGCCCTTGCCCAATCGCCGGCCAAGACCGCGGACGGAACTTCGCCCTGCAGACAACTGGTTAAAGCAATCAATCCTTCGCTGAATTGTTTCAAAAGTTCTTTATCTGTTCTGGGCTTGTAATAAAATCCCTCCAAATGGCTTTTGGTAACCAATTGGATTAAATTGTGATAACCGATTTCGTTTTTTGCCAGAGCAACAAGATGATGTCTGACATCGCCTTTGCCCGCAGTTTTATCGAATCTGTTGTTGGCAACATACAGCTCCACCCCGATAATCGGTTTGATGTCGGCAGCCAGACATTTTCTGTAAAATTCGATTGCGCCGTACATTACCCCATGGTCAGTTAAAGCCAAAGAGTCCATTTTATACTCTTTGGCTTTTTCAATTAACTCGTCAATCTTCGCCAGTCCATCAAGCAACGAATAATGCGAGTGAACGTGTAAATGTATAAACTTTTGTTCTGCCATAGATTTAATTTTATCATTTTAAAATGGATTAGCAAACTTGCCTAAAAATTTATTTTCTGCTAATATCAAATCATGCCGACTCCAAAACAAAAACATACTAAGTCAAGAAGAAACAGAAGACGTTCTCATTTGGCGATGAAAAAGAAAAACCTCTTCAGCTGTCCGAAATGCGGAGAGCCGATTTTGGCGCATCACGCCTGTGCTTTTTGCGGTTATTATAACGGCAGGGAAGTAATCGATGTTTTGGCGAGACTGGAGAAAAAAGAAAAAAAGAAAAAAGAAAAAGAATTGAAGGAACACGAAAAAGAAGCGCAAGAAGAACAAAAAAATAAGCCATTAAATTTGGAACAATTATCTAAAAAATAAATATGCCCTCACGACACATTGCCCGTTCAATGGTTCTGCAATCCCTTTACGAATTTGATTTCAGAAAAGATAAAAATCCGGATATAGAAATTATCATTAAAAGAAATATGGAAGAATTCGGCCAAGGGGTTGAGGAGAATGATTTTATCAATAGTTTGATTAAGGGGGTTTTAGGCAAAAAAAACCAGATTGACCAGATTATCGAGAAATCAGCTCCGGAATGGCCCTTGGAACAAATTACCATTGTGGACAGAAATGTTTTAAGAATCGGGATTTTCGAACTTTTATTCGGCAACAAAGAGGAAGTGCCGCCGAAAGTGGCGATTAACGAGGCAATCGAGCTGGCAAAAAATTACGGAGGAGAAAGTTCCGGCCGTTTCGTTAACGGAGTTTTGGGAACAATTTATCGGGAAATGGAAAAAACTAACCAAGAGAAAAAATGAGTATTTTAAAAAATTTCAATCAATTAGAAAAAAATATCGGGACAAAATTCAAGGATAAAAAATTGTTGCAACAGGCATTTGTTCATCGCTCTTGTTTGAATGAAAATCCGGGACTGAAAATGGACCACAATGAGCGTTTGGAGTTTTTGGGAGATGCGGTATTGGAATTAGCGGTGACCAGATTCCTTTTCAATAATTATCCCAATCCCGAAGGAGAATTGACCACCTGGCGTGCGGCTCTGGTTAACAGTAAAATGCTGGCGGAGACAGCGACTAAATTTGGATTCAATGATTATCTGATGCTTTCAAAGGGAGAGGCGCAGGATATTGGCCGTGCGCGGCAGTTTATTTTAGCCAATACCTTCGAGGCATTGATCGGAGCGATTTATCTGGACCAAGGATTTGAAAAAGCGGAAAAATTCATTCAAGACAAATTGATTAGCGAATTAAAAAGAATTCTGGAAAATAAACTTTATCTGGACCCGAAAAGTCATTTTCAGGAAGAGGCGCAGGACAGGGTGGGAATTACGCCGAGTTACGAAGTAGTGAAAGAAGAGGGGCCGGACCATAATAAATCTTTTGTGGTTGGCGTTTATTTGAACGGCGAACTGGTTGCCAAGGGTAAGGGTCCATCTAAACAAGCAGCGCAGGAAGACGCGGCGAAGAAGGGGATAAAGAAGAAAGGATGGGAATGATGCTCGGAATTTATTTTCATGTCGACACATGTCGGCCGCTCCAGCGAGCGGCCGCACTAATTCTCGGCCGAAATTTCGCCTTCGGCGAAAACCATGCTTTTGGCCTCCGAAGGTATCTCAGTGAAAACAAATTCCTCGCTGAGAGACGGGATATTGCCAAAAAGTTTTTAGTTTGTTATATTGATTTCAATATGTTAAAAATACGTTTACAGAAAATTGGGAAAAAGAATGCCCCGAGTTATCGGGTGGTTTTGGTCGAGCACACAACTTCTCCGCAGGGAAAGTATATTGAATTATTGGGAAATTATAATCCCAGAACAAAAAAGAAAAATTTCAACAAAGAAAAAATCGAATACTGGTTGAGCAAAGGCGCGCAGGCATCTCCAACGGTTCACAATTTATTGGTTGACGAGAAAATTATTGACAGAGAAAAATTAATGGCCTGGAAGCCGAAAAAACAGAAAGGCGAAGCGAAACCCGCGACACCGGAAGCGCCGAAAACAGCCCCGACGCCCGAAAAAACAGAAAAAGAATCAGAATCAGCACCTCCGACGCCCGCCGAAGGCGGGGTCGGAACTCCGACTCCCGAAACAGAGGTTTCGGACGTCGGAGTTGACACAGAACCGAAAAAGGAATAAAATACAAACAAATAGTAGCACTGCTAATTCAGCAAGGCAGAAAGGTCGGCTACTCCCGCCTACGCTAAAGCTTCGGCGGGTAAAAGAAAATCAGTAATAATTTAACACCTTATATTGAAAAACATGGCTGCAAAAAACAAAGATCAGGAATTCGTTGAGTTTATCGTCAAAGGTATTGTCAATAATCCTGACGAGGTCAAGGTAGACAGAACTGTCGACGAAATGGGCGTTCTTTTAACCGTTAAGGTTAACCAGGAAGATATGGGCGCATTGATTGGCAGAGAGGGTTCAACAGCAAGAGCAATCAGAACTTTAACCAGAATTGTTGGTTTAAGAAACAGTGCTCGTGTTAACCTCAAGATTGAAGAGCCGGAAGGTGGCCAAAGAGCTCCCAGAAGCGAAAAGAAAAGCGTTGACAAGGTTGTCGAAGACCTAGAACTCTAACTTGTCTGCCGATGAGGTAGAAATCCCTTGTAGATATTTGCAAAAAACCGTGCTACTATTATAGTGCGGTTTTTTGATTTTATGCGATTTGACATAATAACCATATTTCCAAATATATTTAAATCATACTTTTCCGAAAGTATAATTAAGCGTGCCCAGAAAAAGGGTTTGGTGAAAATTAATATTCATAATTTACGGGATTATACAAGCGGTAAGCATAAAGTGGTTGACGATAGCCCTTATGGTGGTGGGCCGGGAATGATACTCAAAATCGAGCCGATTTATAAAGCAATCTCAAAACTCAAAAGTCCCAGCCCAAGGCTGGCCCGCCTCGGGCGGGAAAAGTTAAAAGTTATTTTATTTTCTGCCAAGGGAAAAAAGTTTGACCAGAAAATGGCGAAAAGATTTTCCAAACTGGACAGATTGATAATGATTTGCGGACGATACGAAGGAGTTGACGAGAGAGTTGCTCAATATATTGCGGATGAAGAAGTTTCAGTAGGGGATTATGTTTTAACCGGCGGCGAAATTCCCGCAATGTTAGTTGTTGATGCCGTTACGCGCTTAATTCCCGGTGTAATTGCCAAAGAGTCATTGAAAGAAGAAAGTTTTTCTTTTTTAAAAGAAAAACTTTTAAAAGAAGAAAAATACGAATATCCGCAATACACTCGGCCAGAATCCATAATCATAAACAAAAAGAAAAGAATGGTGCCGAAAATTCTTCTTTCCGGTAATCATAAAAAAATAGAGGAGTGGAGAAAAAAGACTTGAGTCTTCACCTTTTTCAGAGATTAATTCTGTTTTTCGGAATTGTTATGTACTTGTTGGAATAAGATAATTTTGGGCGAAGTACCCTAGATAAAGGTGAAGACTTGACAACGGATTTATTCGGAGTAAAATAGAGAATACATAGAGCAAATCTCTAAATCCTAATCTCTAATCTCTAAAACTATGTGAAAACGATAAACAATTAAACGTACTTTTAAAACAGAGTTTAGATTTTTGAAATAGTTCAGAAGTTTGAGCTCTGTTTTTAATTCGCTCTTTAAAATTTATCTTATGCAAGCGTAAAAATCAACTCTTCACCTTTAGCTAAAGGTGAATGAGTCAAATCTTTTATAGTTGTCCTGATATTTCGAATTGTCGCAGGTAAAACACAGGTAAGTTTTATCTGTGTTGAATTCTGTGATAATTCTTTATTGAGAGTTTGATTCTAGCTCAGGACGAACGCTGGCGGCGTGGATAAGGCATGCAAGTCGTGCGGTCTGTAGCAATACAGATAGCGGCAAACGAGTTAGTAATACGTAGGTACTTCCCCCTGACACGGGTATAACTTGCCGAAAGGCGAACTAATTCCCGATGGTTCCCGAAAGGGTAAAGGGTCCCGATTTATCGGGACCGGTTGGGGAGAGGCCTGCGGCCTATCAGCTTGTTGGTGAGGTAATGGCCCACCAAGGCTATGACGGGTAGGGGGCGTGAGAGCGTGTTCCCCAACGAGGGCACTGAGACACGGGCCTTACTCCTACGGGAGGCAGCAGTCGAGAATCTTCCACAATGGGCGAAAGCCTGATGGAGCGACGCCGCGTGAATGAAGAAGTCCTTCGGGATGTAAAATTCTTTTCCAAGGGAGCAATCCCTCCGATTTATCGGAGTTTGAGTGTACCTTGGGAATAAGGGGTTGCTAAACTCGTGCCAGCAGCAGCGGTAATACGAGTACCCCAAGCGTTGTCCGGAATTACTGGGCGTAAAGAGTCTGTAGGGGTCCTGACAGGTTTTTCGTTAAATCTTAACGCTCAACGTTAAGGCTGCGGAAAAAACCGTTGGGATTGAGGATGTGAGAGGCTGATGGAACTCAGAGAGGAGGGGTGAAATCCGTTGATCCTCTGAGGAACACCAAAGGCGAAGGCATTCAGCTGGCGCATTCCTGACCCTGAGAGACGAAAGTGTGGGGAGCGAACAGGATTAGATACCCTGGTAGTCCACACCCTAAACGATGAGCACTGGCTGTCTGAAGTATCGACCCTTCAGGTGGCGAAGCTAACGCGTTAAGTGCTCCGCCTGGGAAGTACGGTCGCAAGACTAAAACTCAAAGAAATAGACGGGAGCTTGCACAAGCGGTGGAGCGTCTGGTTTAATTCGACGGTAAGCGAAGAACCTTACCAGGGTTTGAAATTCTAGTGAAACCCCGATGAAAGTCGGGTCTTCTACAAGGACACTAGAACAGGTGCTGCATGGTTGTCGTCAGCTTGTGGCGTGAGTTGCTCCGTTAAGTCGGGTAACAAGCGCAACCCCTATTCTGTGTTACAAGTGTCACAGGAGACTGCCTCGTTATACGGGGAGGAAGGTGGGGATGACGCCAAATCAGCATGGCCCTCTGATACCCTGGGCAACACAGGCGCTACAATGGCCGGTACAATGGGTCGCTAAATCGCAAGATGGAGCCAATCCCATTTAAAACCGGTCTCAGTTCGGATTGGGGTCTGCAATTCGACCCCATGAAGTCGGAATCGCTAGTAATCGCGGATCAGCTACGCCGCGGTGAATACGTTCTCAAGCTTTGTACTCACCGCCTGTCACGCCAGAGAAGCCGGGAGCACCCGACATGTCCTGATTTATCGGGATCTTAAGGTGAGCTTGGTGACTAGGGCGAAGTCATAACAAGGCATCCGTAGGGGAACCTGTGGATGGAAATTATTTTTACTTTAAACCCTTCACCTCATTGAGGTGATAGGGTGGAAGTGTCGATTGAGAAAAGGTTTTTGGTTTTTGTCCTTAACAAATACCACAGCCTGGCCGTATTCCGATGTGCATCGGATTTACGACGAGGCAAATCAGGGCAACTATAAAGGATTTGACATATAAAAACCCTACCTATTAAAAGTTAGGGTTTTTATGTTATAATTAGATTATTCATAATTTAGCTTGACTTAGCTTGAAGTTTTTATTAATTTGAGTATATAATAGAATATTAAGCAAAGTTTAATAATAATTAATTATTTATTTCTGGTTTGTGATTCTGATTAAATCAGAATCACGGGTCAATATAATACACATATGGCTGAAGAGAAACCAGTTGTTTATACGGCCTACTGCGTTAAGTGTCGACAGAAAAATCAACCCATGAGAGACGTGAGGGAGGTTACCTTCAAGGGACGAGGCGGCAAAAGACGAGCACTCAAGGGTTTTTGTACGGTTTGCGGCACCGGAATGTTCAAGATTCTGGGTATGGCATAAAGATTTTTAAAAATCTTTTCAAAATTAACCCCTCGGGGTTAATTTTGAAATGCGCAAGTAGTTCAGTGGTAGAACGCTGTCCTGATAAGACAGAGGTCGGAGGTTCGATCCCTCCCTTGCGCAAATTTTATTCGGGCCTGTAGTTCAGTTGGTTAGAACACCGCATTTGCAATGCGGAGATCAGCGGTCCGAATCCGCTCAGGTCCATTAAAAAAAAGAATTCCTCTCGACGCGAAAGCGTTTAGAGGAATTCTTTTTTCTTGAATTAATAAATTATTTCTTTACAATATTTTCTCCGATTTTATAAACATCTCCGGCGCCGATAGTAAGAATAACGGTATTTCGGTCAATGCGGGTTTTTAAATAATTTTCAATTTCAGTAAAATCTTTAATGTATTTGGCGTTATTACTGATGCTGTTTATTTTTTCCGTTAAATCTTTGGCGTGAACTGAATGGTCGTCTTTTTCCCGCGCAGCGTAAATATCAGTGACGATAACTTCGTTTGCATCCTTAAAACTGCCCGCAAAATCATCTAAAAGCAGGCGCGTGCGTGAATACAAATGTGGCTGGAAAACAACAACGATTTTTTTATCGGGAAAATATTCTCGCGCTCCTTTTAGCGTGGCTTGAATTTCAGTTGGGTGATGTCCGTAGTCATCATAAGTTTTTGCGCCTTTTTCCGTCTCGCCCTTGTATTCGAACCTTCTCCATGAGCCGGTATAATCCCTAAGAATTTTTTTCGCTGATTCTTCCTCCAATCCGATTAATTTCGAAACCGCAAATGCGGCTTTAGCGTTTTTAAGATTATGCTGACCAGGTATGGATAATTTAATATTCAAAGTTTCACCCATATAGTCGATAATTTTTGGAGGTTCGGTTATTTGTTTGGCTTTTTTTAATGCTTTTAAGGTATTTTGGTCATTTAAATCGCAAACAACAAAATCCTTTGTTTTGTTGATTAATTTTGCGAAAGCATTTTGAATATTTTCGATATTCCGGTAATAGTCCAGATGGTCATTATCAATGTTGGTAATGATTAAAATATTGGGATTTAGATTTAAAAACGATTCTTTATATTCGCAGGCTTCGACCACAAAATATTTATTTCCTCCCAAAACAAAATTGTCTTGCTGTTTTTTTAACAAGCCGCCGACCACCACTGTTGGGTCAAGATTTCCGTAAATCATTAATTCGGCAATTATACAAGTAGTTGTTGTTTTGCCGTGCGTTCCGGAAACAGCGATTGTATACATGTCTTTTGATAAAAGCCCCAGGGCCTCGGGGTAAGAATAGGTGGGAATCTTTAATTCGCGGGCATAAACAAATTCCGGATTATCCATTGTTATAGCCGGAGAATAAATGACCAAATTCGTGTCCGGGGGTAAATTTTCTTTTTTGTGACCAATAAAGATTTTTCCGCCAATCCTTTCTATCCTTTCCGTCATTTTACCCATCACCATATCGGAGCCCGTCACTTTAATTCCTTTTAATCTGGCCATTCTTGCCAATGCCGAAACTCCAACCCCGCCAATTCCAATGAAATGAATTTTTTTAATTTTGTTAAGCATATTAAGAATAATTAATTTTATCACGATAGATTATTGTTGCCAAATGCCAAAAACGACAGTTGGGCTGGAAAAAATAAAGAAAAAGAGATAAAATATAAATATGAAAAACAATGAACAAGAAATTCTGAATCTTTTGAACGATTACTCGAAGACTCTTGAAATATTGTGGAGATACGACCACGATAAACTGATTATGCCGAAAGGGAAAAAATCCGGTTTTTCCCTGGATTATAATTATGCTTCGGAGGTTATCCGAAAACTGAAAATCGGACTCGATAAAAAACTCGGGGCAGGGGATTTGTTCGGTCAGGAAATAAGCAGAAAATTTGAAAGTGTTATCAGGAATCTCCATCAGACATTCGGCAAAAAAGAGCTGTATAAAACCACGGAAGAAAAAGCCGCCCATTTATTGTATCTGATAATAAAAGACCATCCTTTTGCCGACGGGAACAAAAGAATCGCTGCTTTTCTTTTTGTTTATTTTTTGTATAAAAACAAATATCTTTACAAGAAAAACGGCGAGAAAAAAATTAATGATAATACCTTGATTGCTTTGGTTCTTTTGATTGCCGTAAGTCATTCCGAAGAAAAGGATACGATGATTAAAATTATTGCCAGTTTATTAAAATAAATCTATAATTATTTTAGGTCGAAAAAGTAAGTTTAATAATTAATATCAAATAACCATGATAGAAATATTACTTGATTCCCTGAATACGATTTGGGCAAGCTTTATCGGATTCATTCCGACCCTGCTTGCTGCTTTGATTGTTTTTATTATCGGCTGGCTGATTGCGGTTTTTTTGGGCAAGGTGGTTAATCGTTTGATTAAAGCGATTAAATTGGATACGCTTTTAATCAAGCTGGGATTTAAGACCGCTCTAGACAAAGCGAAACTTAATCTTGATTCGGGAAAATTCTTCGAGGAATTGGTAAGATGGTTTTTTATTATCGTCTTTTTGATGACCGCAGCCGATATTTTGGGTTTGGAACAGGTTGGTTTGTTTTTAAAGACCATTTTGTATTATCTGCCCAATGTAATTGTTGCGGCGATTGTTCTGCTGGTGGCGGTAATTGTGGCTCATTTTATGCAGCGCCTGGTTAAAGCCAGCGCCAATACAGCCGGACTGAAATCCGCTTCGGCGATTAGTGGAATTGCGAAATGGGCAATATTGGTTTTCGGCTTTCTGATTGCTTTGACCCAACTCGGCATAGCTACTACCTTGATTCAAACCATTTTTATCGGCTTGATTGCCATGCTGGCTTTGGCCGGCGGTTTGGCTTTCGGTTTGGGCGGAAGAGATGCTGCTGCGCGATTAATAGAGAAAATAAAAGAGGATTTAAGCGACAAATAGCCTTTCATTCTTAGCTAAAGGCGAAGAGTATTGACAGGCGAATTTTTACCATATATAATGGTATTGTTGAAATTATATGAGAAAAAATCTTAAACAATTAATTTATAAAAGCGGTTGAAAAAACCAGGTATTTGCATACCTAATTGGTTGGACCGCTTTTAAGCGGTTTTTTCTTACCCAGTTCTTTAACAATTTATCTTGCTAAATAAAAAAATTAATTAATGTCTATAGATTGTCAACTAATAAATAGGTTACTCAAGGGTGTATGGTGAATGCCTTGGGATATTGGGGCGAAGAAGGACGTGGCGTAACTGCGATAAGCCTCGGGGAAGTGTGTAGCAACTTTTGATCCGGGGATTTCCGAATGGGGAAACCCAGTCTCGACAAATCGAGATTACTCCTCGCTAATTTTAGCGGAGAGAGCGAACTCGGCGAAGTAAAACATTTCAGTAGCCGGAGGAATAGAGAAAAATTTTTATTCCCTTAGTAGCGGCGAGCGAAAAGGGAAGAGCCTAAACTTTTTAGAATTTTCGCAAGAAAATTTTAAAAAGGGTTGTAAGATAGTGACATCGGGGGCAACTCCGGGGAGGCACAAAACATAAGACTTCCTTAATCGAATGTGGCTGGAAAGCCCGACCAAAGAAGGTAATAGTCCTGTAGGTGAAAAGGGTCTTAAACTCCTAGTCATTATTCTTGAGTACGGCGAGAAACGATAACCTCGTCGGAAGCAGGCAGTACTACTCTGCCAAGGCTAAATACCCAATATCACCGATAGTGAACAAGTACCGTGAGGGAAAGGTGAAAAGTAGCCCGATAAGGGCGGTGAAATAGTACCTGAAACCATATACTTACAAAGAGTCGGAGCCCCGCATTGCGGGGTGACGGCGTGCTTTTTGCAGAACGACCCAACGAGTTTTTGCGTCTTCTTTGTCTAAGTCCATTAGGACGGAGGCATAGGGAAACCGAGTGTGAATAGCGCGTTTATAAGAAGACACAAAAGACCCGAAGCCAGGCGAGCTACCCATGACCAGGATGAACTCAGTAGAAATACTGGGGGAGGTCCGTACTCACGAGCCGAGCAATACTCGGAGATGAGTTGTGGGTTGAAGTGAAAAGCTTATCGAGCCTGGTAATAGCTGGTTCTTCTCGAAATAGCTTTTGGGCTAGCCTCTTGCGTTCCTCTTAGGGGTAGAGCACTGAATGGGATAAGGTGGCGTAAGCCTACTTACCCAATCAAACTCCGAATACTAAGAGTCAAAGCAAGGGAGTCAGACTACGGGGGCTAAGCTTCGTGGTCAAAAGGGAAACAGCCCTGATCGTCATCTAAGGTCCCTAAACTAAGTTAAGTGTGGCAAAAGAAGTGTTCCGCCTTTGACAGGTGGGATGTTAGCTTAGAAGTAGCTATCATTTAAAGAGTGTGTAACAACTCACCATTCTATGTCTAACTATGGCGGAGCGCGCTGAAAATTTATCGGGGCTAAACTTAGTACCGAAGATACGGATTCTTCGATTTATTTCGAAGAGTGGTAGAGGAGCATTTCCTGTGCAGTGAAGTCTTGCTGAAAGGCAAGGTGGAGCGCAGGGAAGAGAGAATGTTGGGATGAGTAACCGCAATCACGATGAGAAATCGTGACACCGAAAACCCAAGGTTTCCTTGGCAATGTAAATCAGCCAAGGGTTAGGCGAACCTAAGGCAATCCCGAAAGGGGTAGTCGATGGACTGCCGGTTAATATTCCGGCCCTCCCTCACTATATCAATGGAGTGACGTAGTTTTGTAAATTGGGCGAGTAATTGGATTCTCGTTTTTGATTTGAGGATGTCTTTGTGGTAAATCCCGAAGACACCAGTCCGAGAGTTGAAAAAAGTTTCGGCTTCGGCCGGGATAATTCAATTGAGCAAACTACCAAGAAAAGCTTCTCGATATAATAGTGGGGGATTCGTACCGCAAACCGACACAGGTGGGTAGGGCGAGAAGCCCAAGGTGAACGGGTGAAACCTCGTTAAGGAACTCGGCAAAACAGCGGCCGTAAGTTCGCAATAAGGCCCGCCCCGATGTATAATCGGGGCCGCAGCAAAAGATCCCTAGCGACTGTTTACTAAAAACACAGGTCCCTGCTAACTCGTAAGAGGATGTATAGGGGCTGACACTTGACCAGTGCTAGAAGGTTAACGATGGGGGTGACTTCTCGATTTATCGGGAGGAAGCTCACTGTCCGAAGCCCTAGTGAACGTCGGCGATAACTATAATCGTCCTAAGGTACCGAAATTCCTTGGCATGTAAGTTATGTCCTGCAGGAAAAGTGTAACGACTGGGGAACTGTCTCAACGAGGAGCCCGGTGAAAATGCAGTGGGGGTGAAGATGCCCCCTACCTGCGGCAAGACGGAAAGACCCCGGGAGCTTTACTATAGGTTCCCATTGGTTTATTGAGTTGGATGCGTAGTATAGTGGGGAGGCTTTGAAGTTCCGACTTCGGTTGGAATGGAGCCGACAATGAAATACCCATCTTTCAAATCGATAAATCTAACCCTCCGACAAAATCGGAGGGAACAGTGAGTGCTAGGTAGTTTAAGTGGGGCGCTTGCCTCCTAAAAGGTAACGGAGGCGTTTATCAAGGTCAGCTAGCTCCGGATGGAAATCGGAGCGGTCGCGTAAAGGCATAAGCTGGCTTTACTGCAAGACGGGCATGTCGCGCAGTTGCGAAAGCAGAACTTAGTGAACCGCTGGTTCTTCATAGGAAGGCCAAAGACATCGGACAAAAGCTACCCCGGGGATAACAGGCTGGTAGGTGCTGAGAGCCCACATCGACGCACCTGTTCGGCACCTCGATGTCGGCTCATCCTATCCTGGGGCTGAAGAAGGTCCCAAGGGTTTGGCTGTTCGCCAATTAAAAGGGTACGTGAGCTGGGTTTAAACCGTCAACCAAAACTCGTTTCTGTTAGCGAGTTTGGCGGCTTCCGATAGCAATATCGGAATGAAAAATCGACTCATATCGGTGAAGTCCTATTTTGACTTTCAACCTGTCGTATGATAGGATAATACCGAGGGAAGCTGTCCCGCTTAGCGGGATTAGCCCCGTAGAGACTGATTCCGAAAGGAAGAGAGCCCTGACGTAATGTCGGGACTAATATGTCGATTGCCCCGCAGTTGCGGGGTAGTGGTATAGTCCATACCATTGGTAACAATGGATAAATTACGAATTATTCGTAAATAATATGCGTGAGACAGGTTGGACCCTATCTGCCGTAGGCGTAGATATTTGAGAGACCTCGTCCCTAGTACGAGAGGACCGGGATGAACGAACCTCTGGTGTATCAGTTGTCCTGCCAAGGGCATTGCTGAGTAGCTATGTTCGGCAGAGATAAGCGCTGAAAGCATATAAGCGCGAAGCTCTTCTCAAGATTAGATATCATAGATTAGTTGAAGACTACAACTTTGATAGGCTTCAGGTGGAAGTCCAGCAATGGATTAAGCCGAGAAGTACTAATAAATCATTTGACCTGTTTATTGGTTGACAGTTTTTGGACATTAATCCCGCACAACGGGATAAATTGTGGTCATTATAAGGGGGTAATACCGGGAGTGCTCCACTTGTTCCCATTCCGAACACAATAGTGAAATCTCCCAGGGCCGATGGTAGTGCGTATGCGCGAGAGTAGGTAACCCTCTTATAATGCCCACAATAAAAATGCCCCGCAGCTGCGGGGCATTTTTATTTTCTGAAATTTTGCTATAATAAAGATATGACCCCGTAGTGAATTTCCGACTGCTGCGGGGCAGCGAGATAAATTTTAATTTGTCGGAAATCTACTACGGGGTATGACCCATTATTTGAGAAAACAAGCGACGATTTTGATTATTTTTCTGCTGATTATTGCGACAATCGGCGGCGGGATTTATCTTTTGTTTCATCACGAAAATACCACTTGTTATGACGCAATTCAAAATCAAGGCGAGACCGGTATTGACTGCGGCGGTCCCTGCGGTCCCTGCCCGGCACCCAAAGAACCTTTGGGAATTCTTTCCCAAACTTTTATTCCCACAACCGAAAACAATTTTGATTTAATAGCCAAAGTCCAGAATCCCAATAGTAATTGGGGTGTGGACAACGTCGGCTATAAATTCAGTTTATACGACGAAAATAACCAGTTGATTGACTTCAAAGAAGGAACGACCTACTTTTTACCGCAAGAAAATAAATATATCATTGAACAAAAAGTTCCGCTTTCCAAAGCTCCGGCCAGCATGAAATTCGAGATGGGAAAACCGCATTGGGAGTATTTGAAGTATTTCGAAGAACTGCAATTAAGACCGAGAAATAGCGGCTACCAATTGCTCGAAGGTAAATCCAGTCGGCTCAGCGGGGCAATTGAAAATAAGAGTAATTACAATTTAAACCAAGTGGAAGTTGTGGGTGTTCTTTTTGATGCGGAGCATAATGTTGTTGCTGGCGGGAAAACAACCATGGAAACGCTTTTAATCGGGGAGAGGCGCGGTTTTGAAATCGACTGGCCATACGCGTTAAACAAGGAAGTTTCTTCTTTCGACATCAGAGTTTATACCAATGTTTATCTTGACGAGAATTTTATCAAGGCAAACAGCAATCCCGTCCCAAAATAAAATATGTTTTTATATTTTCTTAAAAAACTGGACTGGGTTTTGGTGGCGAGTATTGTGCTGCTTTGCGGGATAGGGCTTTTGTCTATTTACAGCTCGGTTTACACTCCC